>Ga0192234_1107_pt1 | contig 18753 bp, 19 predicted proteins | sample Koala_Koa27_B3_FD_131232 | JGI IMG/M metagenome (GOLD analysis project Ga0192234, IMG submission 131232) | Enriched cells from koala feces incubated with labeled cellulose particles, San Francisco Zoo, California, United States - Koala_Koa2-7_B3 ...
CACGAATGATGGCAGCGGATAAACTGCTGGAAGAAGGGAAAGTGGAAATTATATCCAATGCCCCAAACGGACGGAAGCGCGCGTAGCAGGAAGCGGAGGAGTAAAACATACAGTCATCTTAGACAGGGAGAGCGGAAAAGAACGCTGCACGTGCACCTGGTTTAGCAGCAATCAGGGAGAACGGGGAGCTTGCAAACACATTCTGGCAGTAAAGAAACAAGTAGTATGGAAAAACTAAAACACGAGTTGGAGAAATTATCCAAGGCTTACAAGGATACTCCGGAGAAAGAAGAAAAAGTATTAATACCCTTTATCAAGAGATTATTAGAACCCCCAATGAAGGAACGGAGGAAACTCCTGCCCACCATTCGGGAACTGCAATGGATAACAGGCAAATTCGCAGGGTTCAGCAGTAGTACGTTTTGCAGTCAGGACAGGGCATGCTTTCTGGGTGCCGTGCAGTTTGTGTGCTGCAACAAACGGGAAATGGACTTGGGCTATCATATAAACTTCCATCTGTTTTGCAAACTGCTTTCCCTTTACACGCCCTCTTGGCTGACAGAGTATATAAATGATGGAGAAAGTTACATGAACTTCAATATATCCTATGAGGAACTGATGCAGTTCACAGAAATGGGGTATATAAAAGAGATTTCTCCCAACCGCATAGCCCAAATGCTTCCCGGATACATTATGCTAAAGCCTTCCACGCCTAAAGGAGACAATGCTTTCGATAGCGACCTGCTACTAAAGCGGGAAATAACCTTGAAAGAACATATCTGGTATCTTTTTGAGCAGGAATCATCCATTGTTTATTACAATGATCGGGCTAAAGAGGCTTATAAGAAAGGAATCACCCCACGCGATGAAAGTTTCAGCGCCGCCTTTTACCGTTTTTCACTAGACGGGCATCTGGATAGAAACCAACTGCTGAAAACCACCCTTTCCGCTTTCCAACGAAGTTTTAAGAAAGACATGATAGGTTGGTTTGCCGCACTCTTTGAGGAATTGCAACCCACCACAGAAGAAATTCTATCTTTGCAGGAAGACATGATGCAAGTGTTCACTTCCTCTTATACCAAACCGGTAAATGTGATGCTGCAACAACTAAAGAAAGTAGTTGCCCAAGAGGGATTCCGGTATCAGGAGTTCACGGAACGGGCCACCACTCTTTTCTTTTCCAGCCCCAAGAACTCATTACTCACCATTCATTCCCTCTTTGAACAGATTGCAACACGCCATCCCGAAATGAAAGAAACGTGTTGCATCACGCTTTGCCAACTGTTCTTGAAGAAAGATGAAAGCCTGCAAAAGAAAGCTGCCCACTTTATCTTAAAATATGGCGATGCTTCTTCTTCCGTCCTGCAAGAGGCACTGCAATCTTATCAACCGGAGATGTTTCAAAAGGTGAAAGAAAGCCTTGCTGCCTTTATAAAACAATCTGCCGAAGAAGCCGGAATCATAGAAGAAAGCTTACCGCCCGAAGAAATGCCTTCAGAGGCAATTCGCATTTGCAGGGAAGACAACCGCATCGCCTTGCCCGGCAATAAAGAAGATTTCCTGTTCCAACTGAGCCGCCTGTTCGATATGAGCGAAAATTGGGAAATAGATACGACAATAGCTTCTATCATTGCTTTCCACCCTCAACTGAATGCAGATGATTTCAGCCGGATGGAGCCTGTATTCCAACGGGCTTTCAACATTGTAGCCAATGGCTGGGAAATTTACGAAGACCTCATTGCCACCTTCCTGCTGGAATATGAACGCCTATGGACACATACCAATAATTCCATTACCGGTTTCCTGAAAAATGTATTTGCCCGGTTGAAAGAAAAAGATGAGACAAGAGGGGTTTACGACGAGCGTTCCTTCAGACGGCTTGCCGATTGGCAGCCTGCTTATAGTGACGCAACTTGCTTTACTCCCATCAGGCAGCTGTGGTTGGAAGCCATCCGGAAGATTAAAGAAAGAGATACATTGCCTTTACTTTCCACCCCTACACATAACCCGGCATACATACAAGCCACAGAACTGGTGAAACGGCTTGCCGCCTATCAAAAAGCCGGTGCAACGCCCTCTACATGGGATTTACAATTAGCTATTGCCCGCTGTGCACCGGAAGATAAAGCAGAAGCCGTCAGCCTGGCCCAACGGTTGTTGAAAGATGAATATCTCCATCTTTGCCTGTTCTTGCTGGATGAGAATACGATGCCCAAACCACCTTATATCAATCAGCCCACATGGGTTGTGGCAGGATTGGTGAAAGATCCCGATACGGAAATTGAGGCATTCCGGTCTTTTTCATGCAACACTCTGCCTCATCATTACCTGGCAGGTATCCACGAATGGAAGGAGCCCAAGCCTAAAAAAGATCCATACCCCACAAACGCGCTCTTGCTTGACGTGGAGTTCTATAAATGGAAAAAGTATCTGGAGCACAACAGCCGCCAGCTTTGGCAGGAGTATCTCATTATCAATAGCAGATATAACATAGGCGATTCCAACTATATGGAGCGTCTGTTCTGCTGTTTCCCTAACCGTCCGGAACCATTGGTAACACAAATCGTAACTTGCTATATGGATTTCGGCACACCGCAGGAAAATAGCAAACGCTGCATTACTTGCGCCCTGCATATGTTATTGTCTTTCCACTGCCCACTCAGAGAGATGAGCTTGCTTTTACTGGGCGGTTCACTGCTCTTTGCCGATAAAACCGTCCGTTCATACGCCGCAGAACTATGGATAGAAGGGATAACTGCCGGAAGAATAGACAATCAGCGGTTGGGAGAGATCCTGGCACGAATCCTCTGTATGGACATTGCCCCGTTGAAGCGCTTCACTACACAGATCTATGAAAGTATGTACAAACGAAGCGCGTTTCATAACCAACGGTTGGAAGATTTACTTGCCACGCTTCTGGGTAGATTACCCGAAAAGCCTGTCACCGGACTGAAACAATTGCTGGAACTTTATCTGGAGCTGCTGAATATCAATCGCAGTAAAGTTACAGATAAAGATTTCCTGCAACGCCTGCAAGCATGGACAAAGAATAGCAATCTGAAGAAAGTTGCGACTTCCATTATACAAGTGTCGTAAACAAGGAGTATCTTGCAAGGTTCATTATATTTCAAGCAAGCAACTATATTTCTTGCTTGAAATAAACCATATCTTTAAGCAAGATTCCATCTTCTACCATAGGATGATCATAATTATCCGTAAAGAAGTTTTCAATGCGATGGGAATACTCAAAGCCACAACTGGTATAGAACCCGATAGAACTTGGTACATCTCCTGTCCCAACAATCATTTGTGTGTATTTCCCTGAATAGTGGCTTATTAAATAATTGATCAACTTCTTTCCATATCCTTGCCGTTGAAAGTAGGGATCAACAGCTATATTCTTCAATTCACAAATTCGGTTTCCTTCATCGGTAACCACACAAACAGCTTTCGCCCCATTATCTTCGAGCACAAACATTTCGCCTCGTTCCAAATAACGGTCTATCATAGATTCCTGCTCATCAGCAAGTAAGAGCAAATCTAAGTATTGCTTTTTGTTCGTTTCTATTTGAATAATCATACAATGCATTTTAGTTTGATTCAACTCAGCTCCTTTGCCATCCAAAAATTAGTAAGAGAAAGCTGATTAGCCTTGCGCTTTTGCTCTTCCTTTACTATATAACCTCTTTTTTCAAAGAAAGGACGGGCTGTTAAACTCACTTCAGATGTAATCCGCGTAATTCCGGTTGTAATTGCATGCCGTTCTATTTCTTCTAAAAGCATCGTAGCAATACCTTCACTCTGAAAGTCCTTGTGAACAAACATAGAATGCAAATAGCCCTGGGGAGTGATAGATGAAAAACCAACGATTTCCGACTGCTGATTAACAGCTACAATAAAGTAGTGGGTCTTTATCATATCTCCTATTTTAGAAAGGTCATCTCCGCATGATGCCCAATCTTCAACTTCCGCCTGTGAATAGTCACGGCTATTTATCATGAGAACAGTATTTTGAAACAAATCCCTTAACTCAGCAGTATCCGACTGCTGAGCTGCTCTGATTGTAAAGTCCGCTTTCATATTGTATTTCGAATTAATCATATCTTTAAATCAAATGCTTCCTTCAACAAATGCTAAAACATATATCTGTTTTTCTGAATTATCGGTAAATGGTTCTTCTTCGAAACTTCCAAACTTGCGAATGATATTAAATCCAGCCCATTTCAGGTATGAATCTAATTCTTGAGGGAAAAATAATCTCATATCCAAATTTTGGATTGAATGAAACTCACCGTTTATGTAATAATGCCATTCTATACGATTGATTTGGGTTGCATTTTCATAATGCATTGTTTGTTTTATCAATACCTCCCTTCCATCGCTGGTTGTATATTCAGCAATAACCTTTTCTTCTTTTTCGCTTTTCACAATATATTGAATATTAGGATTAAAGCAATCTAACAAAAATAAGCCTCCTTGTTTGAGATGTTTTTTTAATTCCCTCCAATGTTTCAAATAAATCTTCATTTTTATATAAATGATGGATCGAATTGAATGGAATAAAGATAAGGTCGAACTTCTCTTTTATGTTTAATGTCCTAATATCTGCTTCAATAAAATTAATCTCTAATCCTGCTTCGGCAGCTTTTATTTTTGCTTGTCTAAGCATTGATGAGGTGTAATCTACTCCACAAATATTGTATCCATCCTTTGCTATTGGCAGTGTAAGCCTGCCTGTTCCACAGCAAAGTTCTAGTATTTTAGCGTCTTTATTTTTCGGTAACCACTTTTTGTAAAACTGCAAATCAGATAGGAAAGTATTTAATCCATCATAAATATCTGCGTCATAAATCAAATCGCCAACCTTATAATCTGTATTCCTTTTGTTCTTCATATTGTATAATCTGCCAGAGGCTTTTATTTTTGAATATTCTTGTTACGTTTGTTTTGTTTGCAATAAACACAATAGTCATAATGCACTGTATGCAAATTTCCGCAATCGGGACAAACGTATTTTTCTTGTTGCTGTTGCAAGAAAAGTTCCTCCCCATATTCTTTAATAAACGCCAGATTTTCAAGCATACTCATAGAATATTTAGTTTTATACCTCAAATCAAGCTGCCTCAATCGTTTACAAGGAAATTTTGAACACTCGAAGCAATAAGTGACTTTTTTGTCGCAATTCCAAATAATACAATTCGTTTGCCTATTTCGGCATCCGAGGCATAACTTTTTCTTGTCTTGGAATGAATGGCACAATTCACAATTCATTCCACATGGAGCTATTGTTGTTATCATCTTACTGAGTGTCTATCATATTCAACATATTCACAAATATAAGAAAAGTGCAATTCACTATAAAATGAACTGCACTTTTTTCTTGTATTCAAGCACAATAAACTTTTTAGAGCCTAAAAAACCTTTGCACCTTTTCTGTTCCTTCTGCAGCTACATACTTGGGCGAAGCCTGTTAAAATAGCTTTTTGAACTATATATCAGTTATTTATTTTTAATTTACTAGCTCCTTCTTCCTCTTTTTCCACAACTGATAACTGTTAATAATATTTTGCCACACCACATAGCTACCCGGTCCTACGGAAGATAACGGATTAAGATAAGTAACTGCCATCCATATGGCAAGCACCGTATTCTTCTGTCCCAGCGCCTGACCGCCACTGATGCGGTCATTATACGCTCCACCGATTCTTTTACCCAAATAGAATTGCAGGCAGCAAGTAACAAGTCCGGCAAATGCAATCATGACTTCCACCGAAACATCTGCCGTACTATTTACCAGCGAACGCGTAGTCTGCCCCATAACGATAGTCAATGCCACTGCCCAAAGGTAAAAAGCCAAAGTGTGATAGTTCAATAAAACCCGATGCACCTTGGGAACACAGTAACGAAGGAACAATGCCAAGAAGAACGGAGCAAGCAACAACGGAAAAACCTTACTCAGAATTTTAAGAAACGCCACCATAAAAGTAACATCAGCATGCGGCTCCACTAAAGGAAAAACAAGCGGAACAGCTATGGCAGCCAAAATATTAGAAAGCAATGTATAAGTGGTAAGACTGGAAGCACTCCCCCCCAGCTTGCCCGTAATTACAGCTGCAGCCGTAGCCGTGGGACAGATCAGACACACCATGGCAGCCTCAAAAATATCTTTATTCGATTCATTCATCGGACAAAAAATCAACAATAACGCTATGATGCCGCAAGATACTGCCTGAATAGACAACAACCACCCATGCCACGCCCGGGGCACAAGTTCCTTAGGCTCTATCTTGCAAAAAGTAAGTAGCAGCTGAGCAAAGATCAATGAAGGGGTTAAAACTGCGATCAGCCAATTCATAAATGGTTTTGTCGGCTCCAGAAAAGTGAAGTTGGCAAAAATAAAATAACCGATAACTCCTGCAAGCATGGCAAGAGGTAACGTCCAATTCTTCAGAAACTTAAACACGTCCATCTTTTCAGCTTATATTTTTGGAATGCAAAGTAAAAGAATTTAGTTCAAACACTCGTCTATTTTTCGGGTTTTATAGCAAGTTTCGAATAAAAAACAGAAAACTTGAAGGCAAAAGCCGAGTTTTCATTAAAAATAGCTACATTTGCACCTTAAATTGAAAATGAAAACCGATAGACTTAAAATAGCAATTCTGTTGTGCAGCCTTTGGTTGGCCTTGCCTTTTTTTTGCCAGCCGGTAAAAGGAAAGGACTTCGTAGTCGTCATTGACCCCGGTCATGGCGGGCACGATCCCGGTGCTATAGGCAAACGGGGAAAGGAAAAGAATATCAACCTGAATGTGGCTTTGAAAGTAGGACGGTTGATTCAGAACAACTGCAATGACGTGAAGTTGGTCTATACCCGAAAGACGGATGTATTTATCCCACTTGACCGCCGTGCACAGATAGCCAATAACGCCAAAGCGGATTTATTTATTTCTATCCATACCAACTCCGTAGCCCGCGGCAAGACAGTGCGGGGAGCCGAGACCTACACTTTAGGGCTTCACCGCACAGAGGAAAATCTGGAAGTGGCAAAGAAAGAAAACTCCGTAATCCTGATAGAGGACGATTATAAAAAACTACCATTATGAATAAAAAGACTAAGAAATTGACATTCAATATTTGTGTTATTGCCGTTTTGGCTATTGCGTTGTTATGGGTATGCGCCCGTTTTGTCCATTTGGGCAATGTAGAGTTTACGGATAATGCCCGGGTGCGCCAGCACATTGTGCCTGTAAATAGCCGTGTGCAGGGATTTATCAAGAAAATCTATTTCACAGAGTACAGTCGGGTGCACAAGGGCGATACATTGGCATTGATAGAAGATACTGAATTTCTTTATCGCTTGGCACAGGCTGAAGCCGATTATCAGAATGCATTGTCAGGAAAGACGGTAATGACCTCTACCATCCATACCACCCAAAACAACATTTCCGTTTCCGATGCCGGTGTGCAGGAAGCCAAGATCCGCCTGGATAATGCAGAGCGTGAATACAAACGCTATAAAAATCTGTTGGCGCAAGATGCGGTGACCAAGCAACAATATGATGCTATCCAGACCAACTATGAAGCATCCAAAGCACGTTATGAATTACTGGCACGCCAAAAGACCTCTACCGCTTTGGTAAAACAGGAACAAACCCAGCGTTTGGAACAGACGGAAGCGGGCATCAAGTTGGCAGAAGCAGCCTTAAAGCTGGCCCGCTTGAACCTTTCGTACACCGTTATCATTGCTCCGTGCGACGGAACTACCGGACGCAAGGAAATACAGGAAGGCCGGTTGGTGCAACCGGGGCAGACCTTGGTAGACCTGGTAGACGAAAATGATAAATGGGTGGTTGCCAATTATAAAGAAACGCAAACCTCCCATATAAAGGAAGGGCAAGAGGTGGAAGTGGAAGTAGATGCCATCCCCCATGTCACTTTCAAAGGAGTGGTGAAATCCATATCACAAGCTACCGGAGCCAGTTTCTCATTGCTTCCTCAGGATAATTCCGCCGGTAACTTTGTAAAGGTGGAACAGCGTATCCCGGTCCGCATTGAGTTTACGAAAGAAAACCGTCCCGAAGACATGGAGCGTTTGCGTGCCGGAATGAATGTGGAATGCCTTGTAAATTACTAGTCTATGCATGATATAGGTCCTTTTTCTATCCCGGCTATGCGTGCCTTTGTGCCCGAAAAGCTCAGACCGTGGATTATTATTTTGTTTGTCATCGTCTTCCAGTTATCGGGTGGCGTGTATCTGGCAGCTGTTGGCGAGATGGTCGGTTCTACTGCCCTGATGCAGGAAGACATTATGATGGCGGGTTATGCCTCCATGGTGGGAATGGGGCTGACCTTTGCCATTATGTTCCGGTTGAAGTTTCGTTTTGCATCGAAAACTTCGTTTCTGGTGTACTGCGCTGTTATCATTATCTGCAATCTTATCTGTATGCATACCCGCAGCGTTCCTGTTTTGGTGGGCGTTTGTTTTATTTCGGGGTTCTTTAGAATGTGGGGCACTTTCGAGTGTAATTCCACCATTCAGCTATGGCTTACACCCAAACGGGATTTGTCTGTCTTCTTCTGCTTCATTTATCTGTTGGTGCAGAGTTGCATTCAGCTTTGCGGCATAATGACGGTGTACACGGCATCTTGGGCAAAGTGGGAATTTATGCATTGGGCAATTATTGCTTTGTTGCTGATGGTAATGATTGCTACCGTCATCTTGTTTCGCAGTTACCGGTCCATGCGCAAGTTGCCGTTGTTCGGCATTGACTGGCTTGGGGTTTTGCTTTGGGGAACCACCTTGCTATGTGTTATTTTCATCTGCGTATATGGTGAACATTATGATTGGTTCCGTTCCGGCTACATACAGGCAGGGGCGGTGGGGCCGTCGTTTCATTGGGATTGAATTTATGGCGCGCGTCATTTATCCGCCATCCGTTCATCAATCTGGAAACATGGAAGTACAGTGTGGTTTATCTCACTTTCCTACTCTATATTGTGATTGATATTTTGCTGGCACCCTCTCATTTGTTCGAGCATATTTACATGGAAGGCGTGTTGGATTACGATTCCTTGAATGTGATTTCCTTCAATTGGGTTGTCTTGCTGGGAGTGGTGATAGGGGCGGCTTTTACGTTCCTCACTTTTTCCCGTCGCAAGTGGTGTTACAAGACAATGACCGTCATTGCTTTTACTGCTATTACGGGCTATCTCATGATGTTCTATTTCACGATAGACTATAATCTGCCTAAAGAAGCATTGGTTTTTCCAATCTTCTTAAGGAGTTTCGGCTATGTCATAATCGCCATCTGTTTTCTCACCTCCTTGTCCCGTGTGCCTTTCCAGTTCTTTTTCCAGGCGGTGAGCATTCAGGGATTTGTCAGTGCCAGTTTGGGAGGAGCAGTGGGTACGGCGGTTCTGAACCGTGTCTTTACCGTGGTGATGAAAAAGAATGTCATGTTGCTTGGAGCATCCGTCGATCATGTGAATCCGCATATTGGCACTTTTCCTTTAGGGCAACTGTATGGGGCAGTGCAGCAGCAGGCTCTGATGGTGACTATGAAAGAGTTGTATGGCTGGCTCACTTTAATCGCTCTGTTCTGCCTGTTGCTGTTTTGTCTGAAAGAGAATCCGGTGCGTCCTTTTCGAGCCTTGCATCCCACTTATAGGGCAATCCGCAGATTTGTTAAACATGAATTGCGAATGGATAAGAATACGGTATAATATTAAAAGATGCTATTGTGTCACACTTTTCCCGATTAATTTTGTATTTTTACAGAAACGATTAACTGTAACAGGAGATGATTTTTTCTATCGTATTGGGATGTATGATGGTGGCTTTCGTAACAGTTTATCATTTCGGAAAGATGCCGAAGAAGCAACACGAAAAGATTTATTCAACGATGACCACCGCAGAACTTATCAAGTTAATGCAGTCCATGCACTGCGAACTGGTAAGGAAAATCGATGACGATTCGTTTGTTATCGGTTTTCAGGGAGGCTATTTCCAAATTCTAAGGGACAAGAGCGGGCAGAGCATCCAGATGTTTTACAAGGACTTCTATGCATACAGTTATGAGCAATCCAAGAAAATAGTTTTTGATGTGAATGGCATCAACCGCCAATACACGGCGTGGAGCTGCTATTTGCGTAAAAGGCATGAAGACGGGGAAAGCGAAAAACCTTTCTCTGCCTGCCTGTCCACCTATTTATTCCTGTCGGGCAGTGAAACTCAACTTAAAAAACAATTACGGCTGTTGCTTGAAGCAGCCTTTATCATAGCACGCAGTTTCAAGGAACTGACCGAGCAACCTATGCAAGTTGAGGATGCATTGGCAAGAAAGGAATTTGATAACCGGCTGGCTATATTGCGGCGAAAGTTAGAGATGGGGCATGGCGAACTGAAAGAACTTACTGATGAATTTCACCAGCAGATGGATAGGGTGGAAGGCATCCTTTCTCTGTTTGAGGAAATAAAGCAGGAAGATGTGCTGGGCATGACCCTTATAAGTGGTGAGAAAGTAGAGAAACGCACCGAACCTCTGTCCATTCTTTCTTTCCGGCTGAAAGATGCAGTGATGGATGAAGACGGACAGGACAGGGAAGAAGCTGTGCTTTATCTGGAACTGACCCAAGGACATCTGGTGATTGTGCTGGAAAAAGCTCCCGGCAGCAACAAGCGTTCCCTTTATTTCAAACTTTCCGCCATGCATACCGATGGACCGGATGCTTTTTTCGATGAAACCCAAAAAGGCAGAATGGTGAGCAGTTTGATTGAAATCCGCCTGACAACGGAGAATGAGGATTATTGGGAACTTAAATATATGGTAGACGATGCCCGGGATAAAGCTGCCAACAAGCATTTTGATGAATTGACCGAAGAACAGCAGGCATTGCTGGCATATACCCGGCCCACTTTGCAAACTACCGTTTATTGGGGGAAGAAGTTTTTCAGGCAGCAATGCTATCTTCAGGCATTGGGTTGTTACCTTTATATATTCCGCTATTATCAGGAGCATTGGGTAGAGCTGTCCGATAAGGGAAAGGAGGAATATTATGTCATTTGTTATCACATCGGCTTTGTCTACCTGACACTGGGGTTCTATGAAAAGGCATTCTATCATTTGACCAATGCCAAGAAAAATTCGTCAATCAATGCCATCAGGGACTTTACCAACTGTTTAATTGAGATGAAGGACACGGGAGCCATCGAGTATATTTATTCCATGGTGAGCATGGTGAACAGTCAGATAAAGATGTATGGTGATGAGAATAATGTATTGCTTCCGTTGTATTATTTCCTTCGCCGCCGGGCAACGCAAGTCTTGGTCAGCCTGAAATATTTTGCCCAGGCGCGGGAACTTCTTTATCAGATGTTGGGAGAAGAAGAAAACAGGGAGTTTGCCAAGCGGGAGTTAAAGTACTTGGAAAGCATGGATCTGAATGATTCTGCCGGACAGGGGAGTTGAGTTGATTTATTTTCTTGCTAAATAGCATATTGCATTGTGCAATTTTGTATTTTTGCGGTAACAAATACTTGAAATCTATATTCAATGTCAAAGAGAGATGCTGATATACTTTACTTTATATCTTTTTGTATAGAAAACTACAAAAAGAAAATTCATGCCACAGGTAATGAGGTAATGAATCTGTTTGATAAGTATGGAGTAAATGAATATCTTTATGAGCACTTTGAAGTGCTTCATACCCAAAGTGTGCAGTGGATGATGGAAGAAATAGATGAATTTATAAAAAAGCAGGAATAATGATTATATATCATGGTAGTCTGGAGAAAGTAGAAATGCCTTGTATTCTTCCCCCAACTCGTACGCTGGACTATGGTTCGGGATTTTATGCCACCACTTCTATGGAGCAAGCAGAACAGTGGGTGAAACGTAAAAGGAGAAAAACAGGTGTGAAAGGATACGTCAATGCATATGAGTTGGATGAATCTCAACTGGAGAAACTTCAGATATTGCGTTTTGAATACCCAACGGATGAATGGGTTGATTTTGTTATGGCAAATCGTATGGATGCAAGCTATATTCATCATTATGACATAGTATATGGTCCTGTTGCTAATGATAGGGTTTATGCAGCATTTGCACTTTACGAAGCTAATTTGTTAGATAAAGAAGGACTGATAAAAGAATTGCGTGCTTATAAGTTGGTGGATCAATTATTATTTCACACACAGCGATCTCTGCAGACCCTCCATTTTATTGAAGCTAAAGAAGTGTAAAATATGGAACGTAAAATAACCAATGACAATCTGTATCTGTTATTGCCTGCCAAAGCTGTAGGTGTTGCACAGCTTTACGCCGGGAAACATGGTGTTTCTCCCATAGAGGCGTTGCGCTTGTTTTATCAATCGAACACCTATAAACGATTGGAACAAGAGGAAACGAAATTGTGGCATTATGGTCCGGTAGCTCTGTATGAGGAATTTATGGAGAACCAATAAATTATCCGGTTGCTGTCCTATTTGTGGCTTTTATCGACTTTGTATCTGTTCTGCACTATATTTAAATTGCACTCAAAAAATTCCTTCAAATGCTTCATTTCCCTATAATAGCTTATTTATCAGAGGATTATCATGAATGAATATTTGATGATTCCTTCATAAATGCTTCATTTTATTTTTCTATTCATTTTTCTTTGTTTGGGGCTTTTTGATATACCAAAGGTTATCCATAAAATAGCGGTTGACAGGCTTCTATGGCGTATTTGATAAGGAAAGTTGTGTCTGGAAGAATATCCTTTTTGGTCCTATTGAAGTCATGTTTTTGCCTATTCGTTATTATCGTTTTACTAAAATGATGAGACTTCATTACCGTAAGCATTCGGCCTAGTGCGTCCCTCTCTGTTCCTATCAAAAAACTAAAAGCCAGACTTGCACAGAGTCTGGCTTTTAGTTTTGTATCCTTCTTTAGTTTATCCTTTCCAATTAAAGGGTAACAAATCGGAGTAGTCGTTTTTCTCTTCCCTTTCTTTGTCCTGTACTGTAATCAATACCTCCTGCATCCACTTTTTGGGGTCCACATTGCTCTCCCTGCAGCATCCCATCAATGAAAAGAATATGGCTGCGGCATGGGCCGCCTCGTGCGACCCGGAGAAGAGCACATTTTTCCGGTTCAAAGTCAACGGCCGTATAGAGCGCTCCACCGGATTGTTGTCTATGTTGAACCGGGCATCGTTGACGTATCCCGAGAGTTGCTCAAAACGTGTATACATATAAAACATGGCCTTGGCAATAGGCGACTGGTCAACCGTATGTTCATATTCCTTCTTGCACCATTGCTCCAACTCCTTGATAACAGGGTACGATGTTTCCCGGCGAAGCCTTACCACAGCCTCCCCTTCCAGATGTTCCATCCTGATCTTTTCCTCCACGGCATACAGCCTGGCTATCTGTTCAAGCACATGCCTTGCCCGTGGAGGGTCATTTCTTTCCGCCTCCACAAATTTCCGCCTGACATGTGCCCAGCAACACAGGTGCAATCTTCCGGGGAGTGTGTCGAACTTGTCATATACTACAAACCCGTCACTCTGTACCACCCGCACCTACCCTGCCAGCAGCGTGTCCACCCCACTTTCACCCCGCCCCTTGTGATATTCAAAGAAGGGGGCATGGAACCGGGGCAGGTAAAAGTTCCACATATAACCGCGGTGAAGGGCCCCGGGACGGTCACTCTCGAGCACAGGGTGGGGCGTCTCATCGGCCATGACGTAATAACTCTTCCTTACCAGCTCACGAAGCTCATTATAGACGGGTTCCAGACGCTGTGCGGCAGCCATCATCCAGTTGCTTACGGTGGAAGGGCTCAGGTGGATGCCTTCACGTTCAAAAATATCCAGTTGCCTGTGTAGCGGCAGATGGTCATAATACTTGGCGGTGGCAATATGGGCCAGCACACTTTCCGAAGCGTTGCTGTGCGGATGTGCCATCACGGGCATGGGAGCGGTCGTGATCCGCCCGTCCGCAAGCCTGTACTTGGGACGGATGATGCGCCTTACATAGAAACGGGCCGGACTGACGGCGTACTGTTCGCTCACTTCCTCGCCCAATCGGGTTGCGCCCTCCAGGGAAAGGCTTTCCGGCATGGGAATGATGATTTCCTCGCGGGGAAGGGACGGGTCGATGGGCTTGCGGGCATGCGGAGTGATCTTTTTCGTGAAGCTCTTGCGGAAACGGCTATAACCGTTTTCCGATTTGGAGGACTTTTCTACAGCTTTCTGCTCCTCTGCTACCGGATCTCCCACATCGGAAGGGGATTCAAAGCAGATGCTCAACTGCCCCGCATCTTCGGGCAGGTGGCGTTTCTCGCTGGACTTGCCCCACAGGCGGCGTGTCAGGTCGGCCAGCTTCCACCGCAGCATGGTGATCTCGGCCGTACAGGCGGAGATTTCTTCGACCTGCCGCAGGTTCTCCTGCAAAGAGGCTGCATATTTTGCCTGAAGCTCCGCATGTGCCTGCTCAAGAAATTCGCGTTCCTGTTCAAGACGTTCACGTTCCTTGCGCAACTCTTCGTACTCTTCCAAAGTAAGGGTTATGACCGGTTCTTTCACTGTTTATCTGTTTAAAATGATAAGGCAAAGATACTCATAAAATACTGATGCGAAGGTTGGGAGGAGGGATTACTTTTCAACAGTTTCACGATACTTTTTAACAGTAAGCAGCTCATTGAGGCGGGTCCAGGAAATGGGGAGAAAATCGCTCTTGCGTTCTTCCTTTTTAAGAAGGCATGAGCCGTGGGCCAGATGACGGCATTCCAAACGGTACTCGTCATCACACCGATAAAGGATATGCATCCTGCGGCGGGAACGGTCAAGGAAGACATGGCAGCTATGTTCTTGCAGGCCCGAACCGCTCAGACGGACAACATCACCGCAAAGACCGTCGATACCTTTATTAAAATTGGAACAACGGGGATAAAGATAGTAGGACCAGAAAGGACTGCTGCGGAAAAGCCCAAGACCCAAGGGAAGAAGTAAATCTTGAGGAGAAGTTATCCCTAGACTGGGAGCAGAGACCCTGTAACGGCGTCCACCATCGAATATGAAAAGAACTGAATCAAAAGGATTAGGCTCGGAAAACAGACTGCGCAGATTGTCACTCTCATTATCGAATACTAATATGGAACACATGATGGATTATAGTTTTAATGAAGAGGCAAAGATAACAGACGAAAGCATAAGAAAAAATACGCACTAGACCGAATGCTTACGGACGAAAAAACAACTTTAACAGGGCAGATTGCACTACTTGCCCGGTTTAATAAGATATTAAGATAAGGTATTAATGAAGAGATAAAGAAAGGGGTTATTTATTCATACAGCAAATACTTCCCCCTCATCTTCTTATACGCTTCCAGTTCCTCCTGCCATCCCGCACGTATTTCTTCCTCACCGGCCCCATTTATTATTTGTTGTCGCACGGTGCGGTTACCTATCAGCAAATCAAACCATTGCGGTCGGGTAAAGAACTTATCGCCTTTTCCTAGATCCTGATAAGCTTGATAATAAGCAATGATATATTTCAAGGAAAAGCCGCGGGGAGCAGCAATATTCCGAAGGTTATTGCCATAGCAATACTGGTCTTTATACATCGGATTCTTGTCAAATCCTTCCAGCGCTTCGGGTTTAAAACAAAAAGAAGATATGCGGATGTCCGGTGAGCCGATTACCTGAAAAGGAAAATGAGTACCTCGTCCCACGCTGATAGCCGTTCCCTCAAAAGGACAGAGTGAAGGATATAATGCAATGGCCTGGTCATTGGGCAGGTTGGGAGAGGGCTTTACCGGAAGTGAATAAGGTTGCCCATGCTTCCATCCCCGAACAGGAATAACGGTCAGCGAACATTTCTCGCCATTTGCCAGCCAGCCTTCTTCGTTTATCATCTGTGCCAGTTCGCCCACCGTGCAGCCGTGCAACACAGGAATGGCGTGCATGCCTACAAAACTTTTTTGACTCTTTTGTCGCACGGGGCCATCTACATAATCACATGGATTGGGACGGTCGGTAATCAGTAATTGTTTGTTGTTTTCGGCGCAAGCCTCCATTACATAGTGCATGGTGCTGATGTATGTATAGAAACGTGCACCCACATCCTGAATATCAAAAAGCACAACATCTACATCCTGTAGCTGTGCGGGGACAGGTTTCTTGTTTTTACCATAAAGGGAGAGGATAGGCACTCCTGTACGCGTATCTTTCCCGTTCCTGATGGTTTCGCCGGCATCTGCATCTCCACGGAAACCGTGTTCGGGGGCAAATACCTTTTTTACTTGTACGCCTGATGCTATCAATGTATCCAGCAAATGGGTTTCTCCCACCATTGAAGTCTGGTTCACCACCAATGCTACACGCTTTCCTTTTAATAAAGGTAAAAGCCGGTTCATTTGTTCCGCTCCGGTGACAACCTTTTGTGCACTCAGCGCGTTGAAAGTAAACAATAGGGAGAGTAGGAAAATGTATTTCGTTTTCATGATATGTGGCGATTATTTTGTAATATTGCACAAAAATAAGAATTAAATTGAGAATGGACGCACTCGCTATCATTAATAAATATTATCCGGAAGATAATGAATTGAAACATATCTTGTTGACACACAGCCGGTCGGTGGCTGATAAATCGTTGTGGATTGCAAATAAGCACCCCGAACTGAACCTGGACAGGCAGTTTTTGGAAGAAGCGGCAATGCTTCATGATATAGGCATATTTATGACGGATGCGGCAGGAATCTATTGCTTCGGACCTCATCCTTATATCTGTCACGGATATTTGGGGTCGGAGTTGATGCGGAAGGAAGGCTATCCGTGCCACGCCTTGGTGTGCGAGAGGCATACGGGAGCAGGTATGTCCCTGCAAAGTATTATTGACCAACAGTTGCCCGTCCCTCATCGGGATATGGTGCCGGTTTCGCTGGAAGAACAGGTAGTTTGCTTTGCCGATAAGTTCTTTTCAAAGACCCATCTGGAGAAAGAAAAGAGTGTAGAGAAGGCACTGAAAAGTATTTCACGCTATGGAGAAGACGGCATCATCCGCTTTAACCATTGGTGCGAATGTTTCTTGTAAGCCTTAAAAATAAATTAAATATCGGCTAAATAGTTCATAATTGGCGGATAATGCTTAATTTTGCCCCTCAAAAGCGTAAATGATTTGTGAATGACGCCACTAAAACGACATAGATTTATAACATTCCTACTACTATTTACATGCCTGTTGCTTTCTTTAAGTACAGGGGCTCAGCGCAGACGGCGGAATTCTACCTCCGGCAATGACACCCTGAAAGTAGATAGTACCATAGTAGATACGCTAGGCGTAGCTGCATTGCCTGTTGATACGGTTGCCCCTAAAAAGAAACAGCCGCTGGACGCGCCCGTAGTGTATGAGGCAAATGACTCCATTGTGTTTACCGAAGGTGGCTATGCACATCTGTTTGGTGACGGTAAGGTGAATTATGAGAAGATTGAGCTGACTTCCGCCGTGATTACCATGAATATGGACAGCAGTACGGTTTTTGCCCGTGGAGTTCCCGACTCGGTGGGAGTGGAGAAGGGTACACCTATCTTTAAGGATGGTGAAACGCCTTATGAATCAAAGATCATGCGTTACAACTTCAAATCGAAGAAGGGTTTTATCAATAATATCGTTACCCAGCAGGGCGAAGGATATGTGACCAGTGAGGAATCTAAGAAAGGCGCTAATGATGAACTTTACCTGCGTCACGGACGATACACCACCTGTGACAATCACGAACATCCTCACTTCTATCTGAAACTTTCAATGGCAAAAGTGCGCCCCAAGAAGAATGTGGTCTTCGGCCCCGCCCAATTAGTGGTGGAAGATGTGCCGTTGCCCATCGCCATTCCCTTTGGTTTCTTTCCCTTTAACAGTAGTTATTCTTCGGGATTCATCATGCCGACTTATGGTGATGAAATGAACCGTGGTTTCTACTTGCGCGATGGCGGTTATTACTTTGCTATCAGTGACCGTATGGATTTAAAACTGTTGGGTGAGATCTTTACGAAAGGTTCATGGGGGCTTTCTGCACAGTCCAATTATAATAAAAGGTATAAGTATAGCGGTAACTTCAATGCCAGCTACCTGATAACCAAGACCGGTGAAAAGAATATGCCGGACTATATGGTGACAAAGGACTTCAGAATAGCATGGAGCCACAGGCGGGATGCCAAGGCAAGCCCGAACAGTTCTTTTTCTGCCAATGTAAACTTTGCAACGAGTAGTTATGACCAGCGTAACCTGAGCAGTTTGTATAATCCGCAGCAATATTCAAACAATACCAAGACATCAAGTGTGAGCTACTCTCGTAACTTTCCGGAGATTGGTTTGAATCTGTCCTCTACATTTAATATTTCTCAGAATACACGTGACTCGTCTATCAGCGTGACATTGCCCGACTTGAATGTGTCACTGAACCGTATCTATCCGTTCAAACGCAAAAAGTCCGTAGGAGATGAGCGTTGGTATGAAAAGATTTCACTTCAGTATACCGGTCAGATGACAAACTCTATCAATACCAAGGATAACCTGATATTGAAGCAGGGCTTGAACAAATGGACCAACGGTATGCAGCACAAAATACCTGTCAGTGCCACTTTTACTCTGTTCAAGTACTTTAATGTGGTGCCTACTTTTAACTATACGGAACGCTGGTATATGCGTAAAGTGGAACAGAGTTATGACCCCACAGCTCAGAATAGCGTGAGAAGGGACACCATCAATGGTTTCAA
>Ga0192234_1111_pt1 | contig 18462 bp, 10 predicted proteins | sample Koala_Koa27_B3_FD_131232 | JGI IMG/M metagenome (GOLD analysis project Ga0192234, IMG submission 131232) | Enriched cells from koala feces incubated with labeled cellulose particles, San Francisco Zoo, California, United States - Koala_Koa2-7_B3 ...
TTCGTCGTATTTTGAGTCACACGTGGTCTGATAAAGATAAATATAGTGTGTGCACTCCTTCTCTTTCTTGCTTTTAGTAGTTTTGCACACATCTTTTTGATATTAAAAGCTATAGCAAAGAAGGCAAAGTCCATTGTAACCTTGTCTTCTCCCACATGCCGGAACCTTTTGTATGCCATGTTGTGTTTCATTTGTCCAAAAACTGCTTCCGGTTCTATACATCGCCTTCCCCTATGCCTGATGCCTTCTTCCGAGAGTAACCTTTCCCGTGCCTGCCGTTTGTATTGGTTTAACCGGTGGTTGACTTCTATCATACGGTTCCCCCGAGCTTTAAAGCAACTGCCACACAAAGGACACCCTTCACATCTTTGTGCTTTATACCGGGCACTTTCGGTGATGTATCCGCTTGCTGTTTTGTCACGTCTAGTTCCTATACGGTTCATGTGCTGCCCCATAGGACAAACGTAATAATCCTCCCCCGCATTGTAATGGAGACTCTCCGCATGGAATGGATTGGGGGTATAACGGGGACGCTGTTCTTTATGGAAGTAGTTGTACTTGACAAAGGCTTCTATCCCATTATCTTGCATGAACCGATAATTTTCTTCCGAGCCGTAACCGGAGTCTGCCACACCGACAGTTGGTAAGCGGTTATAGCGTTGCTCAAAGGAGTGGAAGAAAGGTATGAGGGTCAGCGTATCGGTTGGGTTGGGAAACAGTCGGAAGTCTATGAGGAATTGGTTCTCGGTACCTATTTGCAGATTATATCCGGGGTTGGTCTGTCCGTTTCTCATGGCGTCTTCTTTCATGCGCATGAAGGTGGCATCAGGATCGGTCTTGGAGTAGGAGTTGCGTTCTCCAAGAGTATCAAGATGGTTGTCGTATTCTATCAACTTGTCACGGTACTCCTCAAGTTCCCGGACCTGTTTCTTCTTTTCCCGGATGACCTTCTTTTGTTCCTTGTCCTTTGTTACAGGCTGGTGTTCTAGCACCTCTTTAAGTTCATTCACTATATCTGAGAGCATGGCGGGAGTGAACTCTACAGGTGTATCTTTCATGGAGTTCTCTTGGGCTATGACTTCATCCACCTGCTTCAGGAGAATGCGGATCTTATCCATCAGCTTTGTACGGTTCTTTTCGACTGTTTTGCGCCAGACAAAAGTATATTTGTTGGCTTTGGACTCAATCTTGGTACCGTCGATATACTCTACGTCAAGGCTGATGAAACCTTTGTCGACAAGGACAAGAACCAACTGCGTGAATACGGTATTTATTTCCTCTTTTACACGGTTTCGAAAACGGTTGATGGTAATAAAATCCGGATGTTCATTACCGGAAAGCCAGATATAATGAATATCACGTAGGAGAAGCTTCTCTATTTTGCGGCACGAATAAATATTGTTCATGTAGGCGTAGATAATCACCTTAAGCATCATTTTAGGATGATAAGGACAACGACCGGTTGCTTTATAAAGCTTCTTGAAATTGTCAAGATTGAGATTATCAACAACAGTATTAACTATGCGAACCGGATCGTTCGCTGCTATGTTTTCATCAATTCTTCCGGGAAAAAGAACTGTTTGGTTGGGAATGTAAGGACGAAAATGTAACTTTGCCATAACGAAAAACTTTATGCCTAAAGATACAAAAACTTTGGGTAATAACAAAGCCCGGGCTTGTGAAAGTCTGGGCTTTGTGCATAAAAAAGGTTGTGCCAGAGTTTTGACACATTTACTTCTTTATCTTATCCTTTACTCATCATTCTTCATTTAGATGATATATTGTGAACTGATGGACTCGTTATTCATTACCCGCTTGATTGTTTCTGCAAACATATCAGCGATGCTCAGTTGTTTCACTTTCGCGCATTTCTTAGCGTAAGGGATACTGTCTGTAAATACCATTTCAGTCAATCCGGATTCCTGCACACGGAAAGAAGCAGGGTCAGACATTACACAGTGGCTAGCAATAGCGCGTACGGATTTGGCTCCGGCTTCCATCATGATATTGGCAGCTTTGGTGATGGTGCCTGCTGTATCTACGATGTCATCGATCAATACTACGTTTTTGTCTTTCACATCACCGATGATTTGCATGGAAGCTACTTCATTGGCTTTTTCACGTGACTTGTTGCAGAGTACCAAAGGTACACCAAGGTATTTGGAGAAAGTGCTGGCGCGTTTTGAACCACCTACGTCCGGTGTAGCAATCACCAGGTCTTCCAGTTTCAATGACTGGATATAGGGGAGGAATACGGCTGATGCATACAGGTGATCTACGGGGATATTGAAGAATCCCTGAATCTGGTCTGCATGCAAATCCATGGTAATCAGTCGGTCGATACCTGCTACTGAAAGCAGGTCGGCTACCAATTTAGCTCCGATAGATACACGAGGTTTGTCTTTTCTGTCCTGACGTGCCCATCCGAAATAGGGGATAACAGCTACGACGCTCTTTGCAGATGCACGTTTGGCGGCGTCGATCATCAGGAGAAGTTCCATTAAGTTGTCTGAGTTAGGGAAAGTAGACTGCACAAGGAATACATGTGCGCCACGAATTGATTCTTCGTAAGAAACGGCAAACTCACCATCTGCAAAGTGGGTGATGTTCATGTTTCCCAGAGGACAATTGAGACTTGCGCAGATTTTCTCTGCAAGATATCTCGAGTTAGTTCCCGAGAATACCATAAAGGGTGCTTTTTCGCTCATTTTGTAATAGATGTTACCTATTTGTTAATTTGCCTGCAAAGGTAGGAATTTCTCTTATTATTTAGAAAGACTTATTGTAGAAAAAATAATTTTCTCTCCAACTTATCGGAAATATTTGTAGATTTGCAAGTAAGAACGAAGAACTGAGAATGAAGAATGAAGAATTATGGACGAAAAACAGAAAATGAAGAGCGAAGAATGAAAGATAGTTATCGCCTGTCTTTTTATTCTCCATTTTCCATTTTCCATTCTCCATTATATATAATAGGAGTATTGTTGCTTTCCTCCCTTTTTTCGTGTACCGACATGGTGCCCACAAAAGAAGTGAGGCTTATCGACTCGCTGAATGGAAAAGCGTATGCTTATCGTTACCGTAATCTGGACTCTTCCTACAAATACGCCTATAAAGCATATCGGCAAGTAAACCTGTATAAGTCGGGGAAAGCGGAAGCTTCCAATAATCTGGGGTTCTGTGCTTTCATGAATATGGATTTCGACCGTGCCGAGGCGTATCATAAAGAGGTATACAAGCTGACTAAAAATGAGCTTGAACTGTTGATAGCAGACATCGGACTGATGAAAATCTGCCAGCGGACAGCGCTCAACAAAGAATTTTATGATTACCGGAACAGTGCCCTCCGACGGATGAAGCGTATCCGTGAAGAGAGCGACCTCTTTGCCGACCGTCACGAAGCGCTTCGGCTGGATTACGCATTTACCGAATTTTTTCTCGTTTCCTCCATTTACTATTACTATCTCCAGCAACGGCAGGAAGCGATAACCTCTATCGATAATATTCAGGAAGACGAAGCGTTGAGCGATACCAATCAGCTTCTTTATTATCATTATCTCAAAGGATCGGCTTCTTTGGTCGCAGCGAATACTCCGGAAGAACGGAAACTCCGCGAGTTTGACGAACTTTATTTCACTTGGCGGACAGCCGTGAAGAGCAAGCATCCGTATTTTGAGGGGAATGGAATGCAGGGACTTGCCAATCTGATGGCATCCCCGTCTAATTTTGAGTTTTTCAAGACAAGGCGTACACATGCGTTGGATCAGTTTGATTTTCCGGTAGATTCTTTGTTCCCTTTGCGTTTGGCCCAACTGGCACTGGAGAAATTTCGCGAATATAATGACTTGTATCAGATTGCCGGAGCTTATGTATCTATCGGCAAATACCTGAATGCGCATGGACGTTATCAGGAAGCTTTGGATACATTATCAAAAGCATTGAACTGCGTAAACCATCATCACATGCTTTATTATCATAATGAAGTGGATACGCTTGATAAATTATATACGTTTGCCGAGGGAGATACTACTTATACCGGAGTTCCATGGATTGGACAGGAGAAGGTGAAGACCGTTCCCGAATGGATCTCACGGATAAGGGAGCAGTTAAGCGTTTCATATGCCGGGCTGGGGATGAAGGATGCTTCTGATTATAACCGGAATATCTATCTGGATATTTTGAACTTTACCCGTCAGGATAAGGAGTTGGAAAGCCGTTATTTGTCTTTGGAAGCAGGTTCGCGACAGATGACGGTCGTTCTTTTTTTGGTTATTGTCGGCTTGGTACTGGTGATTATCCTTTGGTGGTTCTTCAACAAACGTTCCAAAATTAGGAATCAGGTGGATGTGGAACGTCTGCAACGGATTCTCTCTCTTTGTCGGGATATCACTTCTTCCATACCGATGAACGTACCTCTGATTCAGCAAGGCATTGACCAGTTGTTCGGGAAAGGACGTCTGACGCTGGAAATTCCGGAAGAAGGAAAAGCTGCACTGGTACCTACTTCCCATCGACTGAACCGGGACGAGAAGGCATTGGTGCATGTAGTGGAACCTTATATCGTATGGGCTGCTGAAAATGAACAAATGGTGGCTACCTTGAGTGACGAGCGAAATCAGCTGGAGAAACAGCGGTATATCTACGAGCAGCATATTGCAGGAAACAAACGTCAGAATCTGATAAAGAAGGCTTGTATGGCCATCGTGAACGGGATTAATCCTTATATCGACCGGATTCTGAACGAAGTACATAAGCTGACGGAAAAAGGTTATATTGATGACGCCAGGATAAAGAAAGAGAAGTACCAGTACATTGATGAACTGGTGACTACCATCAACGAATACAATGATATTCTGGCACTTTGGATCAAGATGAAGCAAGGTACGCTTAGTCTGAACATCGAGACATTCAGTCTGAATGAACTGTTTGATTTGCTGGGAAAAGGACGGCGTGCTTTTGAAATGAAAAAGCAAAAGCTGGAAATCGGACCGACTACCCTGATGGTAAAGGCCGATCGCGCATTGACCTTGTTTATGATTAATACACTGGCTGAAAATGCCCGTAAGTATACGCCCGAGGGAGGAACGGTAAAAGTATATGCACATGCTACCGACGCATATGTGGAAATCTCCGTAGAAGATAATGGGAGAGGGCTTTCAGCAGAAGATATCGCGCATATCATTGGTGAAAAGGTATATGATTCGCGTGCTATCGGCATGAAAGACGCGGCAGATCCGGAAGAACTGAAAGAGAATAAAGGAAGCGGTTTTGGCTTGATGAACTGCAAGGGAATCATAGAGAAATATAAGAAAACGAATGAACTGTTCCGAGTATGCGTATTCGATATAGAAAGCGAACCGGGAAAGGGAAGCCGTTTTTATTTCCGCTTGCCTTCAGGAGTACGTAAAGTGATTGGCGTGTTGCTCTGCCTGTTGCTTCCGTTGGGAATGGCTTCTTGTCTGCATGAACCCCTTCCGTCGATATTGCAGGATAGTGACTCCATTGCGATTACTACAGACTCTACTTATGAAGATCTGCTTGATGCAGCCTCTGATTATGCCAATGCCGCTTATTTTGCCAATGTGGATGAGAACTACGAAATAGCCTTGCAGTATATAGATTCGGCAATGATGTCGCTGAATGAGCATTATAAGAAATATACGCGTACCCCGAAGCCGCATCGATACATGAAACTGGTGGGAAAAGGAACCCCTGCCGAACTGTTTTGGTGGAATGAACTTTTTGATTCAGACTATCATGTGATTTTGGATATCAGAAATGAAGCGGCGGTAGCATTCCTTGCTTTGAAACAAATTGATGCCTACAGTTATAATAATTCTGCTTTTACAGATTTATATAAAGTACAGGGAGAAGACCAGACTTTGGAAGGGTATTGCAGGCAGTTGGAACGATCCAACACGAATAAGACAGTGGGAATCATCCTCTGTTTCGTCTTGCTGATCGTTTCTCTGATCGGCTATTATCTCTTGTATATGAGGAAGATGTTGCAGAACCGTCTGAACCTGGAACAGGTGCTTGAGATAAATCAGAAAGTTTTTGCCGCCTCTTTGGTCAGACCTCAGACTCAGGAGAACGAGGAAGCGCTTCAGAGGGAGGAAAATACACTTAAAGAGATTCCGCAGCGCATCGTGAATGAGGCTTTTGGCTCAGTAAATGAGTTGCTGACAATCAGCCTGATGGGCATTGCAGTTTATAACGAAACTACGCATCGGCTGGAATATGCTTCCTGTCCCGGACAGGAAATGCCGGAGATGGTGCAGCAATGTTTTGAAACGGGGGAATATCTCTCAGAACAGAATTTGCAGGCGATTCCGTTGATGGTGGAAGCCGGAGGTGAGCATCAATGTGTAGGTGTGCTTTATCTGGAACGGAGGGAAGGGACGCAACAGGAAACGGATCATCTTCTTTTTGAACTGGTAGCACGTTATGTATCGATTGTGGTATTTAATGCAGTGGTAAAACTTGCCACGCAATACCGGGATATCGAGTCGGCACACGAGGAAACACGCCGTGCTTCGTGGGAAGACAGTATGCTCCATGTGCAGAATATGGTGCTCGATAACTGCCTTTCGACGATTAAGCATGAGACAATTTATTATCCGAACAAGATCAAACAGATTATCGGTCGGTTGAATACGCAGAACCTTCCGGAAAAGGATGAACGGGAAGCTGTGGAGACGATTACGGAACTGATAGAATATTATAAAGGGATCTTTACGATTCTGAGTTCATGCGCTGCCCGACAGCTGGAGGAGGTTACTTTCCGCCGGAATACGATTCCGGTACAGGAGCTTTTTGATGCTGCCGGAAAATACTTCAGGAAGGTCATGAAAAACCGGACGGAAAAGGTAGAACTAATCATAGAACCGATGGAAGCCAAAGTGATCGGCGACGTGAATCAGTTGCGTTTCCTGTTTGAGAATCTGATTGATGAAGCATTGGCGGTTCGTGAAGAAGGAGTGATACGCTTGCAGGCTCGTAAGGACAACGAATATATCCGTTTCCTCTTTACGGATACCAGGCGCGAGAAGAGTGTGACGGAGCTGAACCAGTTGTTCTATCCGAACTTGGCTCGTATGACTTCCGGCGAAAAAGGGGAGTTGAGGGGAACGGAATATCTGATATGCAAGCAGATTATTCGTGACCATGATGAATTTGCGGGGCGCAGAGGATGCCGTATCAATGCCGAACCGGCAGAAGGGGGAGGATTTACGGTTTACTTCACCATCCCGCGCAGATAAGAAAGAAGACACATAAAAGTTATTAGATAAATAAAATGGAAGAACAGAAGTTTAAAGTTATTATTGTAGAGGACGTAAAACTGGAATTGAAAGGCACAGAAGAAATTTTCCGTCATGAGATACCCAACGCAGAAGTGATCGGCACGGCAATGACAGAAAGCGAGTTCTGGCCGTTGATGGAAGCACAGCTTCCCGATCTGGTTTTGCTGGATTTGGGACTGGGAGGTTCTACGACGATTGGCGTTGATATCTGCCGGAATATTTTCAAACGTTATAAGGGGGTTCGTGTATTGATCTTTACGGGGGAAATACTTAATGAAAAACTATGGGTGGATGTGCTGAATGCAGGAGCGGACGGCATTATTCTGAAAACAGGAGAATTGCTGACCAAGACAGACGTACAAGCTGTGATGGACGGCAAGAAGCTGGTATTCAACTATCCGATTCTGGAGAAGATCGTAGATCGTTTCAAGAAGTCGGTAGCGAATGACGCCAAGCGTCAGGAAGCGGTAATCAACTATGATATTGATGAATATGACGAGCGTTTTCTTCGCCATCTGGCATTAGGCTACACCAAAGATATGATTGCCAACCTGAAAGGAATGCCATTCGGCGTGAAATCATTGGAGAAACGACAGAATGACCTGATCGGACGTCTCTTCCCGAATGGAGAACGGGTGGGAGTGAACGCGACCCGTCTGGCTGTCCGTGCATTGGAATTACGCATTATCGATCTGGATAATCTGGAAGCTGATGAAGAGTAAATGGCGTATGCCGCATCCCGCTACGATGTTCCTGCTGCTGACAATGGCGGTGGTCTTTCTTTCGTGGATATGTGATATCTACGGACTGAAAGTAACGCTGCCGCAATCAGGGGAGGATATTCGGGTGCAAAGCCTGCTGAGTCCTGAGGGAATCCGTTGGTGGTTGCGGAATGCTATCAAGAACTTTACCGGTTTTGCTCCGCTGGGTATGGTGATTATCGCCATGTTCGGACTGGGGGTGGCCCAACATTCCGGATTTATCGATGCGTGCATCCGTCTGGGAGTGGGAAACCGGAAAGAGAAAAGAAAAGTTATCCTGTGGGTGATTGTTCTCGGATTGCTGTCGAACGTCATTGGTGACGGCGGTTATATTATTCTGCTTCCCATTGCCGCCATGCTGTTTCAGTGGGTGGGACTTCATCCGATAGCGGGGATTGTGACGGCTTACGTTTCCGTGGCCTGCGGATATAGTGCCAATATCGTATTGAGTACGATGGACCCGCTCTTGGCGCATACCACTCAGGAAGCCGCGCTCACACTGATGGGATATCAGGGAAACACGGAGCCGCTATGCAACTACTTCTTTATGAGCGCTTCGACAGTGGTAATTACAGGGATCGTTTATTGGGTGACTCAGAAATGGCTTCTCCCGAACTTAGGAAAATATGAGGGAAGTGTGAAAGTCGAAGCCTACCGCCCTTTGTCACGGAAAGAACGTCGTGCGCTGATGGTGGCTGTCACAGTGGCAGGGATATACGTTGCCCTTATTTTGTGGCTTACTTTCTCTTCCTATGGTATCCTGCGTGGCGTTAACGGAGGTTTGATGCACTCGCCCTTCATAGCTGGTATCCTGTTTCTGCTATCTCTGGGCGCAGGCTTTACGGGGATGGCCTATGGATTCAGCTCCGGTCGTTATCGCAGCGATAATGATGTGATCGAAGGACTTACCCAGCCGATCAAACTGCTGGGGGTATATTTCGTTATTGCTTTCTTCGCTGCCCAGATGTTTGCCTGTTTCGAGTATTCTCATCTGGACAAGTGTCTTGCGATTATGGGAGCGGACCTGCTTTCTTCTTTTGAGCCGGCTCCTTTGTCCGCACTCATCTTGTTTATCCTGTTTACGGCGTTTATCAATCTGATTATGGTATCCGCCACTTCCAAATGGGCATTTATGTCTTTCATCTTCATTCCGATGTTTGCGCAGATGGGGATTTCGCCGGACGTCACGCAGTGTGCTTTCCGTATCGGAGACAGTTCGACAAATGCCATTACTCCTTTCTTATTCTATATGCCGCTGGTGTTGACGTATATGCGGCAATATGACAAACAGATCACATATGGATCGTTGCTGAAATATACATGGAGGTACTCCTTGTGCATTCTGGCAGCATGGACATTGCTGTTTATCGTATGGTATCTGTTGAAGATACCGATGGGGTTATAATTCACGATTCAAAGTTCCGGTTTTAATAACCGGAATTTTGAGTTTCTGAATTAATCGCTATATTTGCACCCGTCCCTTAAAGAAAAAGAACGAATGAATTTACCAGAAGTCTCTGAAAAACTAATCGAACAACTGAATCACGGTAGCACCAAAGCATTTGATAAAATTTATCATACGTACTATTTATACCTGTGTGCGATAGCTGTTTACTATGTACATGACAAGAGAGTCGCCGGTGAAATAGTCAATGATGTCTTCGTCTCTTTCTGGCAGAATCGCCACCATATCACTTATCCTGCCCTTCCGTATCTTCGTCGGGCTATACAGAATGCAAGTATCAGTTATTTGCGGTCTTCCGCTTTTAATGAGCGCATAATGACCGAACAGATGGAGGAAATATGGGCTTTTCTAGAAAATCATATTCTTTCTTCCGACAATCCATTGCAGGCATTGGAAAGCAGTGAAATGAACGAGATCATTCTGCGGAAAGTAGAGGAACTCCCTGCCAAATGCCGTGCTGTTTTTAAGGCGAGCCTGTATGAAGGCAAATCGTACAGCGAAATTGCGGAAGAGCAGAATATTAATGTCGCCACCGTCAGGGTGCAGATGAAAATTGCGCTGACTAAATTGCGCGAATCCCTTGGTACTCCCTATATGATAGCTATTTTGATGTTTCTTTAAAAAAAATCGGTTTTCTTTTAAACGTTTCTTTTTTTATTGCGTATCTAGTTATATACACCATAGAAAAAGAACGGTTTATGATAGAATATTACGATAAAGAAGAACTGGAATTACAGATTAGTAATTATTTGTCGGGCAATAGTACCGATGAAGAAAAAGAAACGTTGCTTGCCTTTCTGGCTTCCAATGAAGCAGCTGCCCGGACTTTCCGGGAAATGTCTGCCGTATGGGCACTTTCTTCCGTACCGTCGTTTGCAGAAATAGAAAACTCCAATTTAGTGCGGATAAAGGAGAGAATGACTGCTCCTGCCTCTTCGAAGCCTGTCCGGAAACTGATACCTGTCTGGCTGAAAGTGGCTGCCGCCGTTATTCTGCTGATCGGCTGCAACTATTTCTGGTATACGTATACGGAAAATCTGACGGAAGTATATACCAACGCCGATTCTCCTTACGAAATCAAGGTTCCTGCCGGATCAAGAACGAATATCGTTCTTCCTGACGGGACGGAGGTTTCTCTGAATGCAGGTTCTGTATTGCGCTATCACCGTGGGTTTGGTATCCGCGAACGTAATGTGACGTTGGATGGCGAAGGATACTTTAAAGTTGCGAAAAATGCAGAGGTTCCCTTCTTCGTGAAGACGAACGATGTGCAGGTGCAGGTAGTCGGCACGGTATTCAATGTCCGTGCTTATGATGACGATAATTATGTGATGGTGTCTCTGCTGGAAGGCAGGGTGAATTTATCGGCGTCTGCTAATTCTGTGATGAAATTATTCCCGAATGAGCAGGCACTGTATAACAAGAACACCGGACGAATGGAAAAGCTGAAGACCAATGCAAGTAAAGCCTGCGATTGGCTGGATGGCGGGTTGACCTTCGAGAATGCTTCATTCGCTGATATTGCCCATCGTCTGGAACGTAAATTCCAGGTGAAGATCAGCATAGAAAGCGAACGCCTGAAGGCCGAACACTTCTCCGGTTCTTTTGACAGCAATCAGAATATTTATGATATATTACACGAAATCAACGTTGAGAAACAATACACGTGGAAAGTCAGTGGTGACACCATCTTTATTACCGATAAAAGAAAGGGGGTAAGATAAAAGGAAGGAGAAAGAAAATGGACACAGCCGATAGATATATCGGCAGTCCGCAGCTACGATAAATAACTATATGTTAACCTTTAATAGTGATAAAAATGAGATTGATAATAAGAAAAACATTATTGATGTTTCTGCTTTTGTCCCTAAGTAATGTCCTGACAGGTTTTCAACTTTCAGCGCAGGAACAAAACAAGAAGTTCAGTGTCAAAGCAGATAACGTTACTTTGAAAGAAGCCATTGAAGTAGTCAGGAAGCAGGGAAATTATTCTTTTCTGATTCGCAATAACGACATTGACCTGAATAAGAAAGTCTCTGTGAACGTGGACAAGGGTACAATTAATGACGTGATGGCCCAACTGCTGACTGGTACGGGGATCAGTTATGAAGTGAATGGAAACCGAGTGGTCATATTCCATGCCGCAGTGCCTGAAAAGGAACAGGGAAAAGCGTTTGTCCTGAAAGGCAAAGTGACCGATCCTTCGGGTGAAGGAGTGATTGGTGCCAATGTGAAAGTGCTGAATTCTACGGAAGGCACGATTACGGATATGGATGGAAACTTTTCTCTGTCGGTGACTCCGAATGCACGATTATCCGTGTCTTATATCGGATATGCTACGCAGGAAGTCGTTGTCAAAAATCAGACTCCTTTGCACATTGCTCTGAAAGAAGACAGCCGTCTGATTGACGAAGTGGTGGTAGTAGGCTACGGTGTACAGAAGAAAGCGAATCTGACCGGTGCGGTAAGCAGTGTGAAGATGGATGAAGTATTGGGAGACCGTCCGGTAGTGTCGGTCAGCGATGCCTTGAAAGGTGCGATGCCCGGTTTGCAGATTACGGGTAACTCCGGTAGACCAGGAGAGGAAATGAGTTTCAATATCCGTGGTGTCAACAGTCTGGATAAGAATGGCAAACCGTTGGTTCTGGTGGATAACGTAGAAATGGATATCAATATGCTCGATCCGAATGATATTGAATCAGTAACGGTCTTGAAAGATGCTGCTTCTTCGGCTATCTACGGGGCACGTGCCGCATTTGGCGTCATTCTGATTACGACAAAGAAAGGATCGGATTCAACCAGGCTTTCTATTAATTATTCTAACAATTTCTCATTTAGCAGACCTGCCAATATGCCTCGTAAGGCAACACCGCTTCAGACGGTGCAGGCTTATAAAGACATGGGAACCATCAACTATCAGAGTGGACAGAATGTGGATACGTGGCTGGATTTATTGAAAGAATACAATGCCAATCCTTCGGCTTATCCCGATGGGTATGCAATGGTGGACGGATTGCGCTATAGTCTGGCAGAAACCAATCTGTTTGATGATATGATGGAGACCGGTTTCCAGCAGACGCACAATCTTTCTGTAGGTGGCGGCACGAAAGATATATCTTATCGTTTCTCTTTCGGTATGGTCGATGAGAATGGAGTGCTGGCCTCGGACAAGGATGCGTATAAACGTTACAATGTGTCTTCTTATATCCGTTCGGACGTATTCTCATGGATTACTCCGGAACTGGATATCAAATACACGAACTCGAAATCAGAATTGCCGGAGACTTCGGGAGGATATGGAATCTGGGGAGCAGCCGTTGCCTTCCCGTCTTATTTCCCTACCGGAACAATGAATATCGACGGAGAAGAACTACCGATTAATACTCCCCGGAATCTGATTAATCTTGCTTATCCGACGACTATCCAGAAAAACAATATCCGTATCTTCGGAAAGGTGACGATTACTCCTTTGAAGAACGTCAAACTGGTGGGTGAATATACATACAACCATCTGAGTAATGAAAAGACCAAGTTTGAAAAGAAGTTCTATTATGCCCACGGAGGTAACTTTGTGAAAGAGACTTCGACGGCAAACTCTAAGTATGAAAACTCCAACGGCATTACCGATTATAATGCCTTGAACTTCTACGGAAACTACAATAACACATGGGGCAAGCATGAAGTCACCGTGATGGGAGGTTTCAATCAGGAGAGCAGTGACTATCGCTATGCGGAAATGTCGCGTATGAACATGATTAACGAGGACCTTCCTTCTATATCGCAGGCTACGGGAGATTATTTCGCTAAAGATAAATTCGAACGCTATACGGTAAGAGGATTATTCTATCGTATCAACTACTCCTTTGCCGGCAAATATCTGATTGAAACGAACGGACGCTATGACGGCTCTTCCAAATTTCCGAAAGACAGTCGCTTCGGTTTCTTTCCTTCTGTCTCTGCCGGATGGCGTGTGAGCGAAGAAGCGTTTATGAAACCGTTGACATCCGTATTGTCTAACTTAAAATTGCGTGCTTCGTGGGGTAATATCGGCAATCAGAGTATCACTCCTTACGCTTATATTCCGGGCATGGATGCCGAGCAGGCTTACTGGACCGTTTCGGGTATCAAGGTAACTACCCTTAAACCAGCTGCATTGGTCAGTAACAGTTTTACCTGGGAGAAAGTGACGACTGTCGATGTCGGTTTTGATCTGGGTTTATTGAACAACAGGCTGAATCTTGTATTCGACTGGTATCGTCGTGATACGAAAGGTATGCTCGCTCCGGGAGCGGAATTACCGGCTGTACTGGGTGCAAGTGCTCCTTTGCAGAATACTGCCGATCTTCGTTCCAAAGGATGGGAGATCACTGTAGACTGGAATGATCAGATCGGAAAAGTGAAATACAATCTGGGCTTTAACCTTTATGATGCTAAAACCAAGATTACCAAGTATAATAACGAGACAGGTCTCTTCGGCAAGGATAAGAACGATAAAGATACTTACCGTGTAGGTATGGAACTGGGTGAAATCTGGGGGTATGTTACCGACCGCCTGTATACTGTTGATGATTTTGATGCCGATGGCAAGCTGAAAGCAGGCATTCCAAAAGTGGAAGGCTACAATCCGAATCCGGGTGATATCCTGTATAAAGATCTGGATGACAACGATATTATCAACGGAGGTACAAGTACGACGAAAGATCCGGGCGACCGTAAGATCATCGGTAATAGTACCCGTCGTTATCAGTATGGCATCCACGGTGGTGCAAACTGGAAGGGGGTCTCTTTATCTTTCCTGTTGCAGGGAGTAGGCAAACGTGATTTGTGGATTATGAATGACTTGTTCTATCCGCACTATGACGCATGGACGACGGTATATGACACACAACTGAATTACTGGACGCCGGAACGCACAGACAGCTATTTCCCCCGTCTGTATGAGAAAGCTGCCGGAAATACAGCTGCCAATACACGTATTCAGACCCGTTATCTGCAGGATGGTTCCTACCTGAGTATCCGGAACATCACCTTATCTTATAATTTCCCGTCCAAGTGGATGACTAAGATCGGTGTCAATAATCTGGCTGTCTTCTTTAGCGGTGAGAATCTTTATACATTCGATCATTTGCCGAAAGGACTCGATCCGGAACGTTCGGTAACGGATGACTTGGGACAACGCGGTTTTACCTATCCGTATATGCGGCAGTATTCGTTTGGTATCAACCTTTCATTCTGATTGTTTCACTATTTAAAAGAGTAATTGTTATGAAGAAATATATACTGGGTACGGGCATTAGTCTCTGTTTGCTGATGTCGTCTTGTTTGAATGACTCTTTTCTGGAAGTTTATCCGAAAGGACAACAGACGGAAGCGACAGTCTTTACTACCTATGATAACTTCAAAACGTATGCATGGGGATTATATAATGTATTCTTCGGATATACGTATGATACGGGGCAGACGGACGAAATATTCCGCGGAGATTTTGAGTCGGACAATATGATCAAAGGTTTGTCCGGATATGAAGGGCAGTGGGCATACCAGAAGGCGAAGGCAACAGATGAAGTCAAGGAATGGGATTACGACTATATCCGCCGGGTAAATCTGATGCTGGACAATATCGATGGTTCGCAGATGAATGATACGGAGAAGGAGCACTGGCGCAGTGTCGGCTATTTCTTCCGTTCATATAAATACTTTCAGATGCTTTCCCGCTTTGGAGATATCCCTTGGGTGGAGAATGCGTTGAAAGAAGACAGTCCGGAACTGTACGGCAAACGGGATAGTCGCGATCTGGTGGCTTCGAATATCCTGTCCAACCTGAAATATGCGGAGACACATATCGGTGCGGACGATGGCAAAAACACCATTGGTATATCTGTGGTGCAGGCACTTATTTCCCGTTTTGCCTTGTTCGAGGGTACTTGGCGGAAATATCATGGATTGTCTGATGCCGAGACTTACTTGAAAGAATGTGTACGTGCGTCGGAAGAAGTCTTGAAGGTTTATCCGAATGTGCATCCACAGTATGACGAGCTTTTCAATTCGGAATCTTTGGATGGGGTAACGGGCATTATCTTGTATAAAGCCTATGAAACCGGTCAGTTGATGCATGGCCTGACACGCATGGTGCGTACCGGTGAATCTTATATTGAGGCGACAAAGGATGCGGTAGACAGTTATCTGTGTACGGATGGTCGTCCGGTAAGTACTACCACCAGTCGGTATGGCGGTGATAAGGAGATTTATGGACAGTTCCGCGACCGTGATTACCGGTTGTATCTGACGATATGTCCTCCCTATATGGTAAAGAAAGAAAATGGTCCGAGCACGGCCGACTGGAAATATACGGATGATGCGCAGGACAGAGAGTTTATAGATCTTCTTGCTACAATCTCCGGTGAGACTTATCATCGTTTGCCGTCTTCCAACTTCAAAGGATTCACGGTGCAGGGGCAGCCGCACTTCAAGAATCAGAACTGGGGACAGGGCTGGAATGCTTCTCAAATGGGATTCTGGGTATGGAAGTACTATAATACGCATACCGTAGCTACCAATGCCAATGGAGTGAATACGACAGATGCGCCTTTGTTCCGTGTAGGAGAGGTGATGGTGAATTATGCCGAAGCCATGTGCGAATTAGGTAAGTTTGATCAGACGGCTGCCGATAAATCCATTAATAAACTTCGTGCACGCGGACATGTAGCGAAAATGACGGTCGAAGACATTACAGATGATTTTGATACGGCCCGTGATCCTTCCGTTCCTGCTCTTCTGTGGGAGGTACGCAGGGAGAGACGTGTGGAACTGATGGGGGAAGGATTCCGTCTGGATGACCTTCGCAGATGGAAAAAAGGAGACTATGTCAATAAACGCCCGTTGGGAGTATATGTGACGGGAGCTTCGGCTAAAAATCTGAAAGTAACCGGCGGACCGAGTAATGACGAAGGGTATGTTTACTTCTTTGACGCTCCGCTCGGATGGCAGGAACATTATTACCTGTATCCGCTGCCTCTGAAGCAACTGGCACTGAATACGAATCTGGAACAGAATCCGGTATGGACTAAATAATTTTTTGAGTAAAAACAGAGGCAAGACCTGTAATATTTTGTATATTGCAGGTCTTGAAAATTTAAACTATAAAATGAAGAACGCTATTTCGGTAAAATATACCCTTCTTTGCGGGACAGCTTGCTGTATGGCCTCTGCTGTGCAGGCGCAGCACAATGTCTCCGATGTTTCCAGAATGAATGTTCTTTTTCTGATGGCTGACGATATGCGTCCCGAACTGGGTTGTTACGGAGTGGAGGCGGTTAAGACTCCGAATATGGATCGTCTGGCATCGAGCGGAGTCTTGTTTCAGAACGCTTATTGCAATGTTCCGGTGAGTGGCGCTTCCCGTGCCAGCCTTCTGACAGGCGTATATCCTCACTATCCCGATCGTTTTGTGAATTTCTCGGCTTATGCCAGCAAGGATTGTCCGGAGGCTATACCTCTTTCCGGATGGTTCACAAAGAATGGTTATCATACAGTTTCGGATGGCAAAGTTTTTCACCACATGAGCGATCATGCCGCATCGTGGAGCGAACCTCCCTACCGGAATCATCCGGATGGATACGATGTCTATTGGGCGGAATATAATAAATGGGAACTTTGGATGAACTCAGAATCGGGCAAGACGATCAATCCCAAGACTATGCGCGGACCGTTTTGCGAGTCAGCGGATGTTCCGGATACGGCATACGATGACGGAAAATTGGCGGAACGTGCCATTCGTGACCTGCGGCGTATGAAAGAAATGAACAAGCCGTTTTTCCTGGCTTGCGGATTTTGGAAACCTCATTTGCCGTTTAATGCTCCGAAGAAATATTGGGATTTGTATAAGCGAGAAGAGATACCTTTGGCTTCCAACCGTTTCAGACCGGAAGGCTTACCGGAACAAGTCCGTAATTCGAGTGAGATATATGCTTATGCACGGGTGGCTGATACGGGGGATACCGATTTTCAGCGGGAAGTGAAGCATGGATATTATGCTTGCCTGAGCTACGTGGATGCACAAATCGGAAAAGTGCTGGATGCTCTGGATGAGTTAGGCCTGGCGGAGAATACGATTGTGGTACTGTTGGGAGATCATGGCTGGAATCTGGGCGAACATGATTTTGTGGGTAAACATAATCTGATGGACCGTTCTACTCATGTGCCGTTGATTATCCGTGTGCCCGGAATGAAAAAAGGAAAGACCCGGTCGATGGTTGAGTTTGTAGATTTGTATCCTACTTTGTGCGAGTTATGCCAGATACCACAACCAGCAGAACAGTTGGATGGACAGAGCTTTGCAAAAGTTTTCAGCAATCTGAAGGCTAAGACGAAGGATGAAGTCTATATTCAGTGGGAAGGGGGAGACAATGCGGTTGATCAACGTTTTAGTTATGCCGAATGGATGAAAGGTGACGTGAAGAAAGCAAGTATGCTGTTCGATCATCGGATAGATAAAGAAGAAAACAAAAATAGAGTCAATGAGAAAAAATATAAGAGTAAAGTTGAATCACTCTCTTCTTTTATCAAAGTGAAGAAATCATCATTAAAAAAATAATATGAGAACACCAATTATGTCATGCTGCCGTTTGATGGCAGTTGCTTTATTTCTGTTTTGCAGTATGCCGCTATTTGCTCAGCGGCAGGATATTTTATTAAACGACAACTGGAAGTTCCGATTCTCGCATCAGGTGCAGAAAGGGTCGGAAATAAGAGTAGATCTGCCCCATACCTGGAATACACAGGATGCTTTGTCCGGAAAGATCGACTATAAACGGGGAATCGGTAATTATGAAAAGAAACTGTTCATTCGTCCCGAATGGCAAGGCAAGCGTCTTTTCCTTCGTTTCGAAGGGGCGAACAGTATAGCAGATGTATTTATCAATCGCCGTCATAT
>Ga0192234_1112_pt1 | contig 18206 bp, 9 predicted proteins | sample Koala_Koa27_B3_FD_131232 | JGI IMG/M metagenome (GOLD analysis project Ga0192234, IMG submission 131232) | Enriched cells from koala feces incubated with labeled cellulose particles, San Francisco Zoo, California, United States - Koala_Koa2-7_B3 ...
CCATCGGTGAGTAAAGTTCTTCTTCGCCGCGAGCCAGTTTTGCTTCGTTGGCCAGTTTTGCGTAGTCATAAGCGCCGAGGTATTCGGGCATATTCTGTAAGTGAGATACGGTCAGGTTGACACGTCCTGTAATTTTCAGTTTATCCACTTCACCGCGTTTGGTAGTAACCAGTACGACACCGTTGGCACCACGTGTGCCGTAAACGGCTGTAGCGGAGGCATCTTTTAATACGGAGAAACTTTCAATGTCTGCAGGATCAATCTGGCTCAAACTACCTTCAAGTCCGTCGATCAGTACCAGTGCACCTTGGTTAGCACCGAAAGTTCCGATACCACGTACCCAAAATTCAGAAATGTTTTTTCCCGGTTCACCACTGTTTTGCAGGGAGATAATACCCGGTACACGTCCGCCTAACATGTTAGGAATAGAAGTAGCCGGTGTCTGCAGATCTTTTACATCTACGTTCGTGATAGCACCTACTACGCTGACTTTTCGCTGTGAACCGAGTCCGACAACCACCGTTTCTTCCAGTGTATTCGTCGAAGGTTTCAGTTTGAATTGTGCGTTTTTCCGGTCCAGTCTGGAGTCAATTCTTACTTCTTGTTTTTCATAACCAAGGAATGACAAAGTGATTACATCACCCATTTGCGCTCCTTTGATTGTAAATTTACCGTCCATATTGGTAACAGTACCTACACCGGGACGGTCTTTCAAAAAGACGTTGGCACCCGGAATCGGGGCATTGAATTCATCGAGTACCGTACCTGAAATGGTAATTGTACTTTCTTTTTTGGTTTGCTCTTGTGCTATGATGCTGAGGCAGCAGAACAGAAAAGCGGTTATAATATATAAATGTTTCATAGCGTTATTATTTATAATGACCTACTGCGTTATTCAATAGAGAGTTTGCGGACACAACGGTTGTCTTTGTCACCGATGTAGATAGTGCCTTCACTGTCGATGGCAAGTCCCCATGGTTCGGTGAAGAGTGCGATTTCCGGTGTTCCGTCTTTATATCCGAAGTATTGGGGTTACCGATCACCGTACTAACTACCCCTTCGGGAGTCACTTTACGAATACAATGATTACCGGAGTCAGCGATGTAGAGGTTTTCTTCTTCATCCAATACCAATTGGCGAGGGCTGCTGAACTGTGCTTCAGTTTCTTGTCCGTCAGCATGTCCTGCACGTCCTTTGTCTCCTGCATATATTCTGAAGTTTCCTTCGCGGGTCGGGTCGGTAATGTCTTCAAATACACCGATACAATGCTGGTTGGTGAATGCCATGTAGAGTTTCTTCGGGTCTGTCCGGCTGAAGGTCATATAACAGTCAGAGGTAGCTAACAAATCATTATTACCTACTTCTATTACCCAGGCATATCCTGTTTTTCCGTCAATCTTCAGAAAGAAGTTGGCATCTTTGGTACGGCAGTAGAAATGATTGTCCAGTTCACAATAAGCAAAGGAGTGTTTATAAGTAGTATTCACTTTACTTGCATCTACACCGTCGGCTGCCATATAGTCTCTTCTTCGGGGTGTCCAGAAGTCTACCGAATTGACAGACCAGAATGTGTTACCGCCATCGGTAGGAATCACTAATCCTAATCCGTTATCTATGATACATGGTTGGTTCAACGGATATTGGCCTGCATTATCGATAATAATAGAAGACTGGTTTTCTTTTTCATTGATTAATATCAGTTTGTTGGCTCCCCACAGTTCGCGTGGACATACAAAGAGATTATCTTCGGCATCGACAGCCAGGAAACCGACTTCAGGAAATTCTGTCTCGCCCAGTGTACCTACTTTGACGCCACTTGTTCCGGGACGTCCGCACAGGGTAGTAACTACTGTCTGAATGTGATAGTCGAATTTCTTATCATATACGGCAGACTATTCACCTACTTTTACAGTGATTTCTACCTGATCATGATCCGGGTCACCATCATCCGGCATGCCATCTCCCGGACGACGCGGAGTAATCACATAAAGTTTGTTTCCCAAAGAGCCGATTAATGCTGCTTTCTTATTATTAAAATAAACCTCGATGTTACTTAAGTCAGTTCCGAAATTTTCTCCGTTCAGAATCACTTGTGTAGCGATACCTCCTGAGTCAGGATAAAAGTTCGTAACTTTAATAGGTGCGTTAGGATCATATACCTGAGCTGATGTTTTATCTTCACAGGAAGATGCGATGATGATGGTTAAAGCACATCCCCCTATGCAAAATAAAAAAAAGAATTTGATGTATTAAATTTTTCTTCATAATATTGATGTTACATAATGTTGTTGATAGTATAAGACATTATTTCCTGAATGAAATAATGTTGATATTGACTCAACGATTGACTTTACTGGTTACTGCATAATAGAAGGTTTTACTGTTTTTCATATTGTTTTTTGATTTAATATTTGATTATAAGATAAATGATATACAATTTTATTGTTGGTAAGCAAAACGTATGAATTTATAGTTAAAGTTTCCTCCCTCGCCAATGATAAACTTCACGGTATGTTTACCTTTAGTTAGATAAAGTTTGGGTTGATTTTCAGGATAAACATCATGTTGGCATTTGAAGGCATTCCAATCATTGTCATTTACCATGTGAACAGAGTTTGTTGCAACACCATCCACTTCCAACGAATAATATCCACCATTACCGTTGTTGACAGAACGGAAGAGATCAAACGCATACGTACCTTCATCCTGTACGTCAAGGGTAAACATTTGCCATTCGTCGGCTCCGGTATATCCGATGTTCATGCCGAATTCCGTATCCACACCGGGACTGTTGTCGTCACCTTTTTCCGAACGGTAGTTGTAACCTGCTTCATTGTGAGCGCTGTTATCATGATAACCAATGCCTTCACCTCCCAAGTCGAAATTGAAAACGGAAATCTCGCGGGTCTCAGAAGCGGAAAGTATGGAACGCAAGTCTTCATAATTGTCTAGAACGACAGGGGGTACATAGAATGTATCTGCGGCGTTGCTTTCGGGAACTGCATAAGTTGCATAAGACAGATCGGAGCCAAAGTCTAATAAATAGGAGTTCGTTTCACTGCTAAGAATATATTTGGTGACATCTTCCCCTGCTTCATTTTTATAGTTCAGTACGCAGCTTCCCGGTTTATCTTTCCATTTCACTACCAGTCCGTTACCAAAGCGGGTAGCTACTTCTACGGTACGATTGCTCAGTGTAGATTGGAATGACTCACCATATACGTTGGCAGAAACATTGATCGGATTTGCCTGGTTTCCATACCGGTCTACACAAGTCACTGTGAAGTCGTACTTTTTATTTTCTTCCAGATTGTCATAATAGAATTTGAAAACGCCGCTTTTGTAGTTCACTTCTTCTTCGATGGAACTATTGTTGTTATTACATATGACGTTCATCTTCTGGACTTTTTCGTTGTCGATAGTCACTTCTATTAAAACACGTTTATTTCCTGCGCGTGCCAGTACTTCTTTAGAAGTGGGCAGGCTTACTGTTACATCTATTGTTTTGGTCCATTCTCCCTGCGCAATAGTGATTTGAGTGTTGCCTACTCCTGTAGCGGTTACCAGCCCCTCATTGGTTACTGTGGCGATGGACGGGTCTTCACTAGTCCATTCAAATGTACTTTCGGTGGGGCTTGCGGTCAGTTGTTCCGTATCTCCGAAGAACAGGTCCAGTGAAGTCTGATTGACGTAAACCATGTTCTCATAATTGTGATTGATTTCTCCGGTGTGACATGCTATCATGCAAAAGACTGCCAATAGCGATATTCCCAATTTCGATAATTTACTTACATATTTACTCATAGTAAATTCCTCCTAAATTTTTAAGGTTAATCTATTCTTTTTTTTGTTATCTGTTGTTGCAAACGTACGATAAAGCTGGCTTAAATCTAAGTACGAATGCTGCAAACTTTAGTCTGAATGCGCCAAAATAGGCTATAATATCCGTTATTTCATGGGTTCTTCGAGTTTTAACCAATACTAATTTCTATTTTGCGCTGTTGTCTGCTGAAATAGCTCTTTTGACAGAGTTGTAAGTAGACTCTTGAATTTAATTTATAGTATGATCTTGCTTGTGCCACCTTATTGGCACAACTGTGTCAAGTGCTTGGCATCACCGTGCCAATAGGGTGGCACAACTGTGCCAAAGGCTTGGCACAAGCAAGACATAGCTTTGCCTATTTACTCTGATATAATGAACAGATGATTTTGATACTATAAACTAATCAGTCAGGTATACTTTTTACAGCGAAACAGTGAGTTTATCCCCCGCATTCATACTGATCTGTACCGAACCGTCCGCATTTATTTCTGGTGTAAATGCTTTCTTGTTCATTTTCCAGTTGTATGCACTTGCATTTGTGATGCGGAAAGAGAACTCAGCCGGGACGGATGCTCTTAATTCGGTATTTTCTATCTGGGCATTCTTCCAGTTCGCATCCAGTTCAATTCCGCCACGGGCGCAAAGTCCTCTGAAACTTCCGTCTTTCCATTCCTCCGGCAGGCAGGGGAGCAGTTCAATCCGGTTGTCGTAGCTTTGCAGCAACATTTCTGCGATACCTGCGGCTCCGGCCGTGTTTCCGTCGAAAGCGAAGATATCATCGTTGGCTCCGGCAATTCCGGCAGGAGAAACAGTGAACATATTTTCGCGGGACAGAGGGCCTAAAAGTTGCTTTACACTATCGTATGCTTTCTTTGGCTCTTTCAGGCGGGCATAGAAACAAATCATATTGGCGCGGCTCCACTCCGTATCTTCCCAGTCCTTGGCAGCCAGACGTCTTTCGATGGTGGTATAGGCAGCTTTTGCCAGTTCGGGTGTTTTATTTAACGTAATCTGCGAATAAGGATAGAGAGATAACAAGTGTGTGGTGTGACGGTGATTGGGGTGTGCTTCTTCGTAATCTTCAAACCATTCCTGTACGCCTCCGTTTGCGCTGATACGGAAAGGAGGAAGTTTACTGATAGCGGTACGGAGGCTGTCGGCAAATGAGGCATCGACATTTAATATTTCCGTCGATTGCAGGCATGCCGAGAATATCTCATAAGCCAGTACACGGTCGCAAGTTGGCATCATAGATGCGCAAAACTCTTGTCCCTGATAGCGGAAACTGTTCTCCGGTGAGATGCTGGGACCTGTCACAAGATAATTGTTTCGTGGATCAATGACCATATAATCCAGCAGGAATTCGGCATTGCTCTTTAATAAAGGATAAGCGGTTTCTTTCAGGAACTTTTTATCCTGGGTGTATTCATATTGAGTCCATACATGAGAAGTGAGCCATGAGGAGGCAGTCGGGAACAATCCCCAGAGGATGCTGCCCGATACGGCTGCGTATCCCCACGGATTCGATGTGGTGTGGGCAGTCCATCCTTTGCAGCCGTATAAGTCCTGAGCTATTTTTGAACCATGCACAGACAAGTCTTTGATATAGTCGAAAAGCGGGAGATGACACTCGGGCAGGTTACCCACATTGGCGATCCAGTAGTTTTGTTCCGTATTGATATCCAGGTGATAATCATTAGTCCAACCCATGTGGCAAGCCAGGTTGTCATTGAAGAATCCTTGCAGGGCTACAGGCAGCGGAGAGTTGGGACGCGAAGAAGCAATCAGCAGATAACGGGCGTACTGGAAGAATAAGGCATCCAGTCCCGGATCAGATTCTCCCGCTTTCACTCGTGCCCAGCGCTGGTCATTCGGCAGATGGTTCAATTTGCCATTGTCTCCGAATGAGAGGGCTACCCGGGAGAAAAGCGGAGCATAGTCTTCTACATGTGTATTTCTCAGCGTTTTGAAGCTTTTCTTAGCGGCTGCTTCGATTGTTTCCTTGCATTTCTGCTTGTAGTCGTATCCTGCGAATGTTGTATTCTTATAATTGGTACGTACGTCAGACAGTAAGGTTACTTCCGTTGCCTTGTCGATGAGGAGTTTCTTTCCGTCGGCTTTGATGGTTCCTCCTTTTATTTCTACAGCGATGCGTCCTTCAAATAATACTCCTCCTCTGCCATGTTTTTCAAACTCGGCGTTACCGGTATAGATCAGTTGGTTCCCGGAGGCTATGACTTCGGCATTTCTGAGCAAATTCAGTTCTAGTTCCATCGTGATGGCTTCCGGACGGCTGGCTGTGATATACATGGCAATTACGTCATCCGGATTGGAAGCGATAGACTGACGGGTATATTCTGTGTCACCTATTTTATAAGTGACGGTATTGACAGCAGTAGATAAATCCAGTTCGTGGTGATAGTCGGACAATTCTCCTTCGGGATAAGTAAAATTCAGTTTCAGATCACCGATAGGAAGATGTGTTCCGGCGGAATGCGGACTTCCGGCCATCGTGTTTCCGGCGATGTGGTTGCCTTCGGCAAGATTGCCCTCAAAGAACAGTTTCCGTATCTCGTCGAGTTTTTCTCTTCCCAGCGGACGCTGTTGATGTTCATCATACTCCCCCGACCACATGGTCGATTCGTTCAGGCCGATGGTTTCCGTTTCCACGCCACCAGATACCATTGCTCCGAGACGACCATTCCCCAAAGGCAGAGATTTCATCCATTCGTCAGCAGGTTTGTCATACCATAATTTCATATTATCTGTGGTTGCTTCTGACGGCAAGCAACTACTGAACAGAAGTGTGGCCCCGATAATCAGGCCAAGTGATCTCGTTATGTTTCTCATGTTACAAATTAATTATTCAATGATGCTGCAAAGGTATCCGGGAAGGTCAATTTAAAAATGAACAAATGCGCCTATTACTGAAACAAATGCGTCAACTGCTTTCTGCGTACCATTTTTTTGGTGTATATTTGCCCGCATAGCAAATTATAATAGTTCTATGTATATGAAGAAACACCTGATGCGATTGTTCCTCCTGAATTGTCTGCTGTTACTCTCCATCTGTGTCGTTCGTGCACAGGATCGTTCCGATTTCTATTTCACTCATGTCAATGGAGAAAATGGATTGTCGGCCAGTAATGTGAAAGCAATCTTGCAGGATAGTTATGGATTTATGTGGTTCGGAACTAAAAACGGACTCAACCGCTATGACGGAACTTCCATCCTTCAGTTCAACTGTGATGATCTGGTAGCGGGAGTGGGTAATCATAATATTGCCGCCCTTTTTGAAGATAACAAACGAAACCTATGGGTAGGAACGGACAGGGGCGTTTATATCTATGATCCAAGGATTGATGTTTTTACTCATTTCAGTTTGTCTACACGGGAAGGAATAACCGTCGATAACTGGGTGGCGGAGATACTGTCCGACTCGTTGGATAATATATGGATACTGATTCCCGACCAGGGAATCTTCCGTTATAAGGACGAAAAGTTAAGTTTTTACTCTCTCACGAATAAGGATAATCTCAAAAATAATAATCCCGAATGTATCTGTGTGAATGAAAAAGGTGAGGTATGGATAGGTACTTCGGGTGTCGGGCTATTCAAGTATAATCCCAAGGAAGATAAGTTTGAGCAATATCTGACCGACCGGACCGGACGTTCGCTGGCAGATAAGACAATTATAAGTATTTGCTTTCAGGGTGAAAATGCTATCCTTGCCATACACGAAGGAGATCTGATAAAATACAATACCGTCACCAACGAATTAAGTGACATTCCTTTTCTTGGTGAGAAGAAGACATTCCTGCGGGATGTGATGTGTTTTGAAGATGAAATCTGGGTAGGTTCGCTTCATGGTGTTTTTATCATTAACGAGAAGAAGAATAAGGTGACTCATCTCAAGGAGGACTTGATGCGTTCGTTCAGCCTCTCCGATAACAGTATTTATTCTATCTACAGAGATCATGAAGGAGGAATCTGGATCGGTACGATGTTCGGCGGTGCCAATTACCTGCCCAAGCGTGAGCTGACCTTTGATAAATATGTACCGGGAAGTGACTCACATTCGTTGAATACCAAACGAATCAGAGGACTGGCGGAAGATAACTACGGATGTATTTGGATAGGGACGGAAGATAACGGTGTCAATGTACTGGACCCTAAAACGGGTGAAGTGCATCAGATACACGATCATGTTCCCGGTCGTCTGATTACATTATGTGTCAGACATTACAATGATCATGTCTATGTGGGATTGCTTAAACAGGGGATGAACGATATCAGTCTGCCCGGTGAACATCTGCGGTATGTCAGTGATGCGGAGTTGGGCATTGAGGAAGGTAGTGTATATAGTTTCCTGATAGATAGCAAAGGGCGCAGATGGATAGGTCCGGGATGGGGGCTGTATATGTCACAACCCAACGAAAAGAAATATCATAAGATAAATGAAGTAGGGTATTGCTGGATTTACGATATCATGGAGGATAAGGATGGTCTGATCTGGATTGCCACGATGGGAAACGGTATTTGGAAATGCAATCCCGAAACCGGTACGTATCATAACTATTATTTTAATGAAAAGAAAAGCTCCAACTCCGTCAGCTCCATCATGCAGGACAGTAAAGGGAATATATGGTTCTCTACCGACCGTGGCGGTATATGCAGATATAATGAAGCGCAGGACAACTTTACCACTTTCAGCATCGAAGACGGGCTGCCGGACGATGTAGCTTACAACATATTGGAAGATGATGCTGGAAATCTGTGGTTTGGCACCAATAAAGGATTGGTCAAGTTCAATCCCGAGAATGGAGATGTACGTGTCTTTACCAATAAGGATGGATTGCTGGGTAATCAGTTCAATTATCAATCGGCATTGAAAGCTCAGGATGGAAGGTTCTATTTCGGCGGGGTGGACGGACTGATCGCTTTTGATCCTGCTGTTCAGGAAAAGGAAAAGCCGCTTCCTCCTGTCTACATTTCCAAGTTTAGTATATATAATAAGGAAGTGACAGTGCATACTCCTGACTCACCCCTGAAACAATGTATCGTACATACGGATGAAATCGTCCTGCCTTATGATCAGGCCAATATCAGTTTTGACGTGGCCTTGCTCAGTTACTCTACTGCCGAGTCCAACCAATACTATTATCGTATGGAACCGCTGGACAGGGATTGGGTACGGGCAGCCAGCAACCAGAACATCTCGTATGCCAAACTTCCGCCGGGAAAATACACCTTCCGTGTGCAGGCTACTCACGGCAGTAAGTCCGAGTCGTCCACACGTTCTCTGTCTATTATCATTCTTCCTCCGTGGTGGCAGTCTATCATCGCTTACATTGTATATACCGTATGCATTATCCTGATCGTGGTTGGCACCATCTTATGGTACAAACGCCGCAAGGAGAAACAACTGGAAGAACGGCAAAAACTGTTCGAGATCGAAAAAGAGAAGGAACTGTACGAATCCAAAGTAGACTTCTTCACAGAGATAGCGCACGAAGTGCGTACCCCTTTGACACTGATCAACGGTCCTCTCGAAGCCATTGAGGAAATGGAGATACAGGAGCCCAAGATGAAGAAGTATATCAGTGTGATGGTCCAGAACACCAAACGCCTGCTGGAACTTACCGGACAACTGCTGGACTTCCAGAAGATCGGTGCCAACAAGCTGACCATGAAATTTGAGAGCGTGGACATTACCGAACTTCTTGCCGGAATCGTGGCACGCTTTGAAGTGACGTTCAGCCTGAACCGGAAAGAATTGCAGTTAAAATCGACAGAAGAGCAGGTGTGGGCAGCTGTAGATAAAGAAGCAATCACCAAGATACTGAGCAACCTGCTCAATAATGCGCTGAAGTACGCCAGCCAGAATGTACTGGTAGAACTGGAAAAGGGAGAAGACAGCTTTACGATTCGTGTTACCAGTGACGGAAACAAGATTCCGGCGGAAGTCAGCCAATATATATTCGAACCGTTCTATCAGGTGGACAGAAAGGAGAAGCCCCGTAATGGAGTAGGCATCGGCTTGTCTCTGGCACGTTCGCTGGCATCCCTGCATAAAGGCACGATCTATCTGGATACCCGTCAGGAAAACAATATGTTTGTACTGACCATTCCTTTGAATATGGAGGGCATTAAACAGGAGAACAACAAAGCCATACAGAAAGACATTGTCGAGCTGGACGAACATACGCCCGTCACGGCCGATATGTATGGATATACCCTTCTGCTGGTAGAAGACAACGAAAGTATGCTGACCTTTATTCTCGAACGCTTGCAGGAAAACTTCACCGTAGAGACAGCGATGAACGGGGTAGAAGCACTGGAAATATTGAGAAGCAGCCATATCGACTTGATCATCAGTGATATCATGATGCCTGTAATGGACGGATACCAACTCTGCAAGGAAGTAAAATCGGATATGGAGCTTTCTCATATTCCTATTATCTTCCTGACAGCAAAGAATGACATCGACAGCAAAATCAACGGTCTGAAATATGGTGCGGAAGCATACGTTGAGAAACCTTTCTCTTTCAATTATCTGAAAGAACAAGTCCTGTCCTTGCTTGACAACAGGCGCAGGGAAAGAGAAGCCTTTGCAAAACGCCCCTTCTTCTCTGTTAACAATATGCAGATGAACAAGGCGGACGAAGAATTTATGAATAAGGTGATCAAGGTCATTGAAGATAACATAACCGATGATAATTTCGGTGTAGAACGGATGGCGGATATACTCTGCATGAGCCGTTCCAGTTTGTTAAGGAAAATCAAGACACTGTTCAACTTGTCTCCGCTCGATTTTATCCGGTTGATCAAGCTGAAGAAGGCAGCCGAGTTTATTCAGGAAGGTAAATACCGGATCGGAGATATCTGCTATATGGTCGGCATCAATTCGCCGTCTTATTTCAGCAAGTTATTCCTGAAACAATTCGGCATGACACCCAAAGATTTTGAGAAACAATATCAATCCGGCAAGCAGATCATTATCACGCAGGAGATAAAGAATGTCGAGGGAGGAGAGGGCACAAAATAGATAAAATACCTCTCTTAGCCCGCATTGGAGCTTATTTGCCGTATTTTTATCATTTTTTGAATCGTTTGTATATAGTAAAGGAGATGCCAATCCTTACCTTTGTGGCATACCTCAATAAGAGAAAAAGGTTTCTTATTCGGGTATGCTTTATTTTTTTTACATAAGAACATTGTACCATATGAAAAACCAAAAGCTACTATTAAAAAAAATGTCGGGAGTATCCCTGATGCTTCTTCTGTTTCTTTTCTTTTCCAACTGTGCCAGTGGAGACAAGATTTTCTCTACCGATGTATGGAATATAACTTACGATGATCAGCAAGGGGGGATAGCACTCACTTATAAGTCAAAAAAATATTTGTAACGGAATGTATGCTTCCTATCAATGGGAAGGGAAGGAGATCAAGACGACTGACTATGCCCGCCATAAAATCAGTACGGACAAAGTTTTCGATTCTTTCGGGAAAGGACATATATATAAGGTAGAGTATACGGATAAGGAACTTCCGAAGCTGACTCAGTATTTCTATCTTTATCCGGGTAAGGAATATATACTGACCGATTTTACGGTCGAAGCGAAAGAGGAAATCCGTTCCGGCAGAATGGCTCCTGTCAATGTCGATTCTATATCCGGATTCTTGCAGGCAGGTGATAACCGTGCCCTTTTTGTTCCGTTCGACAATGACAAATGGATCAGATATCAGTCTCATCCGCTTGGTTTCGATACATTGGTGAGTTATGAAGTGACAGCCATATTCAATAATGAAAGCCGGAACGGTCTGGTGGTCGGCTCCGTAGAACATGATAACTGGAAAACAGGTATTTCAATAGGTAAGGGGGATCGTGATAACATTGGTTCGCTGGTATGTTATGGGGCATAGCAGATGAGCAGACTCGTGACGTAAAGGCTCACGGTGCATTAGCAGGTAAAAAGATTAAATCCCCTAAAGTCTTTTTGGGTTTCTTTGAAAATTGGTGCGATGGACTTGAAGCGTATGCAAAAGCCAACGCTGTAATTGCCCCTCCCAAAGCATGGGAGAAAGCTGTTCCATTTGGTTGGAACAGCTGGGCATTACAATTCAATCTGGCTTATGAGAAAGCGATGGAAGTCTCCGATTATTTCAAGGAGAATCTGCAGAACAATCATTTTGTAAACCCTGATCAGACTGTCTATATCGGTCTGGATTCCGGTTGGGACTGTATGAATGAGGAGCAACTGAAGTCATTTATCGAAAAGTGTAAGTCGAACGGACAGATCGGTGGTATCTACTGGACTCCGTTCACCGACTGGGCACGCGATCCGGAACGGACGGTAGATGCAGCACCGGAATATAAATACAAAGATATCTATCTCTATGCCAACGGAAAGCCGCAGGAACTGGACGGCGCCTATGCAGTCGATCCAACACATCCGGCAGTGGAAGCTATGATGAAGAAGACTTCCGGTTTGTTCCACCGTGCAGGATTCGAGTATGTGAAGATGGACTTCATGACACACGGTGCGATGGAAGCGGACAAATGGTATAATCCTGAGATTACCACAGGTATACAGGGATATAATTATGGCATGAAACTGCTCAATCAATATTTTGGAGATATGTATATCAATCTCTCCATTTCTCCTGTTTTTCCCGCTCAGTATGCGCAGTCACGCAGAATAGCCTGTGATGCGTGGAACCAGATCAAGGATACCGAATATACATTGAACGCTCTTTCATACGGCTGGTGGCAGAAGTATATCTACCAATATAATGATGCCGATCATATTGTACTGAGAGATGCTACCGACGGAGAAAACCGTGCCCGTATTACTTCGGGGTCATTACGGGTATTTACATTACAGGAGACGATTTCAGTGCGGGAGGAGGAAAAGACGCCAAAGAGAAGTCACAGAAATATCTGACCAATGCGGCAGTGAATGCGGTGGCGACAGGAGAAGTGTTCCGTCCTGTGGAAGGAAACGGAGAGAAGTCGGAACATATCTTTGTAAGAAAGACACCCGATGGTCGTTTCCATTGTGCGGTATTCAACTACTCGGACCAGGAACAGACAACTGTGCTTTCGTTGGAAAGAATAGGATTGGACAAGGCACGCAACTATCAGGTGAAGGAGTTGTGGAGCGGCAACGAGACTTCTGCCACAGGACAGCTTGAAGTGACCGTACCCTCCAAAGACGTGCAATTACTTGAATTTAAATAACCGAAGAAATGAAAAAATATCAATTAACACTCTTATCGTTATGTGTGGCAGCCTTTGCGCAAGCGAAGGTCACATTGCCGTCATTCTTTACCGATAATATGGTTATTCAGCAAAACAGTCAGCTGACGTTACCGGGAAAAGCGAAAGCCGGTAAACAAGTGACTGTGAAGGTGAGCTGGAATTATGAGAAATATACGGCTAAAGCGTCAGCTGATGGTCATTTTAGTATAGAAGTCCCGACTCCGCCTGCCGGAGGACCTTTTCAGATCACTGTTTCGGATGGTGAGAAACTGGTGCTGAACAACGTCCTATCGGGAGAAGTCTGGATCTGTTCCGGTCAGTCGAATATGGAAATGCCCGTTGCCGGATGGGGAAAAGTGATGAATTACGAACAGGAGGTTGCCGATGCCGATTATCCTTCCATCCGTCTGTTGCAGGTAAAGAAGACCGTTGCTTTCTCTCCGCAGGATAACGTAGAAATGAATATGAACGGCTGGCAGGAATGTAGTTCCGCTACTGTACCGGAGTTTTCTTCCGTCGCTTATTTCTATGCCCGTAAGTTGTGGAAAGAACTGAATGTGCCCGTTGGGGTGATTGACTGCACTTGGGGCGGCACACCTGCCGAATCATGGACAAGCCATCAGACATTGAAGCAAGTCATGGGATTCCAGAAAAAGATGGCCGAAATGGAAAGCGCAGGCTTCCAAAGAGAGAAACTTGTCGAACTTTACCATCAGGAAATGGACGAGTGGCTTCAGCAGTTTGATGCCAGGGATGCCGGATTCAAAGACGGAGTTCCCCAATGGATATCAGCTCTTCAGACAGGGAATGGATGGAAACCGATGGAACTGCCCGCCTACTGGGAAACCTGCGGACTGAATTTTGACGGTACTGTCTGGTTCCAGAAAGAAGTGAAAATACCTGCTGACTGGAGCGGTAAGGAAATCTCCTTCCATCTGGCTATGATCGACGACGACGATATCACTTACTTTAACGGAAAAGAGATAGGAAGAACTTCGGGATGTAATACGATGCGTACTTATAAGATTCCCGCAGCCTTGGCAAAGGCAGGTAAAGGGGTTATCACCATCCGTGCCATAGATTATGGAGGTGAAGGTGGTATCCACGGAGAACCTCAGCAGATGTATATGGAAGCGAACGACAAGAAGATTTCCTTGGCGGGCAACTGGAACTATCACACCGGAGTATCGATGACCGGCGCACCTTCCAGACCATTGTCTCCCGAAGGAACCGGCTGGCCGACATCCTGTTACCCGACCGTACTTTACAATGCAATGATACATCCTTTTACTGTCTTTCCTATCAAGGGTGCTATCTGGTATCAGGGAGAAAATAATGTAGGATTCGACGAGCAGTACAGGGTACTTTTCCAGTCAATGATTACAGATTGGAGAAGGGCATGGAAACAGGATTTTCCTTTCTACTTTGTGCAGTTGGCCAATTATCTGAAACCGGAAGAAGTGCAGCCGGATTCCAAATGGGCGGCTCTCCGTGATGCACAGGCACATGTGCTGCACCTGCCTAATACAGGTATGGCATGTGCCATCGACCTCGGCGAAGCTTATGATATCCACCCGAAAAACAAACAGGAAGTAGGAAAGCGGCTGGCGCAAGCGGCATTGGCGAAGACCTATAACAAAGGTACATACGAAGTGCCCGCATTCCTTGGATACCGCATTTCGGGACGTACGCTGATTCTTAGTTTCGATCAGGAAGTAGTAGCCAAAGAAGGTGCTCCGAAAGGCTTTATACTGGCGGGACCGGACGGGAAATACGTTCCGGCACAGGCTACCATCCGGGGAAAAGAAGTCATTCTACAATCCGACCAGATAGAAATACCGACGGCGGCTTGCTATGCGTGGGCAGACAATCCTGTTTGTAATCTATATGGCAAGAGCGGGCTTCCCGTACCCCCCGTTCCGCACCAGAGAATAAATATCAACCATAACAATGTAAACCATGAAATTAAAAGCATTCTTACTTTTTTTTCTATTGAGTTCTTTTTCTCTTTTGCAGGCTGCCGACAAGCCTCTGATCAAAATAGAAACCGAACGGACCAGCCTTATCTATCAAGTAGCTGACAACGGACGTCTGTATCAGAAATACTTGGGCAAAAAGCTTAACCATGATTCCGATATCCAGTATCTGCCACAAGGGACTGAAGCTTATCTGACTCATGGTATGGAGGACTACTTTGAACCGGCTATTCACATACGTCATAATGACAATAACTCTTCATTGCTGCTGAAATATGTAGATCATTCGAGCAATGCCATCGGTAACGGGGTCAACGAAACCGTAATTACCCTTAAGGATGATAAATACCCTGTGACTGTGAAGTTGCATTATGTAGCATACGGCAAAGAGAACATTATCCGTGCGTTTAGTGAAATCAGCCATGAAGAGAAGAAGCCTGTGATACTTTGCAAGTATGCTTCATCAATGCTTCACTTGAACAGCAGCAAGTATTTCCTGACTGAATTTTCCGGTGACTGGGCACACGAAGCCAACGTGACTGAAAGAGAACTGGCTTTCGGCAAAAAGGTGATCGATACGAAGTTGGGTGCACGTGCCAATATGTTTGTATCTCCTTTCTTCCAACTGGCTCTTGACAATCCTTCGCAGGAGAATGCAGGCGAAGTGCTGGTAGGAACCATCGGATGGACGGGTAACTTTCGCTTTACTTTCGAAGTGGACAACAAAAACGAACTGCGTATTATCAGCGGTATCAACCCGTACGACTCCGAATACAGCCTGCCCGCCAAAGAAGTGTTCCGTACTCCGGACTTCTATTTCACTTACAGCACGCAGGGGAAAGGTGAGGCCAGCCGTAACTTCCATGACTGGGCGCGCAATCATCAGGTGAAAAACGGTAATGATACCCGCATGACTTTGCTTAACAACTGGGAATCTACCTATTTTGACTTTGATGAAAATAAACTGATCGGCTTGATGGATGAGGCTACCAAGCTGGGCGTAGATATGTTCCTGCTGGATGATGGTTGGTTTGCCAACAAATATCCTCGTAGCAGTGACCATCAGGGGTTGGGCGACTGGGAAGAGACTGCCGACAAACTTCCGAACGGAGTAGGGCGTCTTGTTGAAGAAGCACAAAAGAAAGGTATCAAGTTCGGTATATGGATAGAGCCGGAAATGGTGAATCCCAAAAGCGAGCTTTACGAAAAGCATAAGGACTGGGTGATTCATCTGCCTAACCGTGATGAATACTACTTCCGCAACCAGATGGTGCTCGACCTTAGCAATCCGAAAGTACAGGATCATGTATTCGGCGTGGTGGACAACCTGATGACCAAATATCCCGGCATCGCTTTCTTCAAATGGGACTACAACAGCCCGATTACGAATATCTATTCGGTGTATCTGAAAGATAAACAGTCTCATCTGTACGTTGATTATGTGCGCGGACTTTACAAGGTGCTGGACAGAATCAAGGCTAAATATCCTAATCTTCCGATGATGCTGTGTGCCGGTGGCGGCGGACGCTCCGACTATGAAGCATTGAAGTACTTCACAGAGTTCTGGCCAAGCGACAATACCGATCCTATCGAACGTCTGTTTATCCAATGGGGCTATTCGCAGATCTTCCCAAGTAAGACACTGTGTGCCCACGTCACTACTTGGAATCGTGGAACCAGTATCAAGTTCCGTACCGATGTAGCCATGATGTGCAAATTAGGATTCGACATCAAACTGGAAGACATGAATCAGAATGAGCACTTGTACTGTGATCTGGCAGTCAAGAACTACAACCGTCTGAAACCTGTCATCCTTGAAGGTGATATGTATCGCCTTGTTTCTCCTTACGGAAGCAACCATACTTCTTCCATGTTTGTAGGCAAGGACAAGAAAACGGCTGCGGTATTCGCCTTCGATATCCATCCGCGCTATGCGGAAAAGACACTGCCTGTCCGCTTGCAAGGGTTGGATGCCGATAAGATGTACCGTGTGAAGGAAATCAATATGATGCCCGGCAGCGGTTCCTCATTGAAGGGTAACGACCAGGTTTTCTCCGGAGAATATCTGATGAACGTCGGACTGGATCTTTTCACAACGCAGCAGCTCAACAGCCGGCTTATTGAAATAACAGCAGAATAAAAAGCCATAGACATAAGAAACATATCTTATAAAAACACCACGAACCATGAAGAAATTACTTTTAAGTGTATGTGCATTTTCATTGACTCTTGCTACGTTGCAGGCAGGGGAAATCACTAAATATGTAAATCCGTTTATTGGAACGGGGGCCATCGATGGGGGACTTTCGGGTAATAATTACCCGGGGGCGACCTCGCCGTTCGGTATGATACAGCTTTCTCCGGACACCAGCGAAGCTCCCAACTGGGGAGACGCGTCCGGATACGACTATAACCGGAATACAATCTTCGGTTTCAGCCATACCCGCCTGAGCGGGACAGGAGCTTCGGACCTGATCGACATTACATTGATGCCGACCAGTAGCGGACGCACTTCTTCCGCATTCACGCACGACGAAGAGAAAGCCCGTCCCGGCTATTATCAGGTAATGCTGAAAGATGAAGGTATTAATGCAGAGCTTACCACTACTCAGAGAAACGGTATCCACCGCTATCAATATCCCGCCGGTAAAGATGCGGAGATTATACTGGATATGGACCACTCGGCAGATAAGGGCAGTTGGGGACGCCGGATCATTAACTCTCAGATCCGCATTCTGAATGACCATGCAGTGGAAGGTTACCGTATCATCACCGGATGGGCGAAACTACGCAAGATTTATTTCTACATGGAGTTTTCCAGTCCTATCCTTACTTCTACGCTGAGAGACGGCGGGCGTGTTCATGAAAACACAGCCGTGATCAACGGTACGAATCTTCATGGATGTTTCCGTTTCGGCCAACTGAATGGCAAACCATTGACGTGCAAAGTAGCCCTTTCGTCCGTCTCTATGGAGAATGCCCGTCAGAACATGGAACAGGAAGCACCGCACTGGGATTTCGACCGCTATGTGGCTGCTGCGGACGCTGATTGGGAAAAACAACTAGGAAAGATCGAAGTGAAAGGTACGGAAGTGCAGAAAGAGATATTCTATACGGCTCTTTACCACACCATGATACAGCC
>Ga0192234_1115_pt1 | contig 17863 bp, 8 predicted proteins | sample Koala_Koa27_B3_FD_131232 | JGI IMG/M metagenome (GOLD analysis project Ga0192234, IMG submission 131232) | Enriched cells from koala feces incubated with labeled cellulose particles, San Francisco Zoo, California, United States - Koala_Koa2-7_B3 ...
ACAGCACACAGGAAGTATTGAACCGCTACAACCTGCGTTCGAACATTGACATCGATGTAAACAAGTTCCTGAATGTATCGATGGACTTGGGCGGACGTATCGACAATATCTCCCAACCGGGCATTGACGTATGGAACCTCTTTACCTGGGGAGCCGGCGAAAACCTTCCGGTGTATCCCGTATTCTGCCCGAACGGTGAATTCTTTATGCCGACCAGCAGCGACAGTAAAAACGGTGCCGCACAAATCGCCGGACGTGGCGTGGAACAGAACCGCCGCCGTAACCTCTATACAACCGTAACGGCTACCGGAAACCTGGATGCCCTCGTTCCCGGACTGAAAGCCAAGATGACGTTTAGTTTCGACTCTTACGAGACATTCCAGAAGGTGCAGCAAGCCGATGTCAATGTCTACTACTATAACTATATGGCTGATGTCAACGACCCGTCGGAATATACATACCAACGCATGAGAACGTACAAAGCATTGCCCAATGCCACCACTTCTCCACGTGACTATTACTATAATCTCAATATGAACGGCGGACTGGCATACGAACATACATTCGGCAAACATGCCGTCAATGCTCAGGCTTTTATCCGTACTTATCAGAATGTAGTACGCGGACAGGAATCATCCAACCGCTACCTCTCTTACAATGCACAGGCTACATATGTATATAACAACCGATATATCCTTTCCGGTAATATCTCCCGCATGGGCAGTGATAATTATGCCGACGGCGAACGCTTCGGAACATTCCCCGGCGGTTCCGTGGGATGGGTACTTTCTGAAGAATCATGGCTGAAGAACTCGTTCGTGAATCTCCTGAAACTCCGTGCTTCTTACGGACGGGCGGGACAAGCCGTAACAGGCGTCAGCCGCTACCCGTACCAAAGTACATTCACCGAAGGAGGCGGTTATAATTTCGGTACTTCCCAATCTTACACGGAGGGTGTATATGAATCGACAGCCGGCAACAAGAATATCAAATGGGAAATCTCGGACATGGCAAACTTCGGCGTTGACTTCGACTTGTGGAACAAGAAAATCTACGGTTCCGTAGACTTCTTTAAGGAATGGCGTTCCAATATTCTGGTATCCCGTTCCACCGTGCCCGACTTATTCGGCGTAAACGCCCCGCAAGACTCTTACGGCAAGGCCGAAACGAAAGGTTTTGAAGTCACTTTAGGACATAGCAACCGGATCGGTGATTTTGAATACTATATCGACGGTATGCTGACCTTCAACACCAACAAGATCACCGAAATGGATGAACTGACTCCCGATTACGCTTATCAGGCAAGAACCGGCAACCGGATCGACCAGAGCCAGCTCCTGATCTGGAAACAATGGGCCAGTAATCCCGACCTGATTCCGGAGTCGTATGAAGATGCCGTTGCCAATCCTCAGAAATATCCGTGGCACGCTACCGGTAAATACAAGCTCGGCAATGCCGTATTCCAGGATACGAACGGCGACCGTAAAATAGACGGCTACGACAAAGTACCGACCGGATACACGAATATTCCGGAATTAATCCCGACCATCCGTTTAGGTTTTAGCTGGAAAGGGTTCGATGCACGTGCCGTACTGACTGCCTATCTGAACCGTACCGTACCCTGCCGTGAGAATATGGACTATGGTTTCGGCTGGGGAGGTACTTCCACTCACGAAATCACCAATACATGGGGATATTATACCGATGATCCGACAGACCCGCGCAATATCAACGCCAAATATCCGCGTTTGTCTACTTCCTTCAGTGACCTCGACCGGAACTATCCATACAATGAGTCTACCATCTGGGTAGTCAACGGAGACTTCCTTTCATTGCGCAATGTGGAAGTCGGCTACTCGCTTCCTGCACGATTGATTTCTAAAGTCAATATGACAAAATGCCGTCTTTACTTCAGCGGCTACAACCTGTGCAACTGGAGCCATCTGCCTAAAGGCTTTGATCCGGAAAACCCGACCAACTATATCTGGGCATATCCCAAGACACGTTCATTTACGTTCGGTGTGAATATCGGATTCTAATCATTCAATAAAACAGCAAAGAATTATGAAAAGAATATCAACTTATATAGCTACTCTGGTCCTCGCACTCGCAGGCAGTTCGTGCAGCGACTACCTCGACAAAGAGTACGACGCCTCCTTGTCTGAAGAGAAAGTGTTCAATAACCAGAACCTGACACGCGAGTTCCTCGCCAACATCTACACGAATCTGCCGGACGGACTGGCGCCACTGTTGGACGACCAGTTCACAGGTGCTTCACGTGACTGTATGACGGATAATGCAGTGACCTGCTGGGGACTTCATTATTATACAAAGATCGGCAGCGACGGATACACTGCCGACGACCATCCCCTGCTGGGCTTCTGGAACACCGACTTATACGGGATTCGGAAATGTAATATGTTTCTGAAGAACGCCAAGGCATCCGTAGTAGGAAATACGGAGAAAGACGGTGACGACAACCGCCTTTACGACCGTTACTGCGCAGAAGCCAGACTGCTTCGCGCTATCTTCCATTTCGACTTAATCTGCTGGTTCGGCGCTGCCCCTGTCATTGCGGAAGATGAATCCGGCGAACCGATCATCTTCGACTTGTCCGATCCTTCGGCAATGAACATGTTCCGTACTCCCGCTGCCGAAGCACTTGAATGGGTAGCCGACCAATGCGACCAGATCAAAAACCAGCTCCCTTTCCGCTACAGCGATGAAGCATCCAACTGGGGACGTGTCAACGGAGCCGCCGCTTATGCTTTAAAGGCAAGAGCCCTGCTCTACCGTGCTTCCAAACTGAACAATCCGGACGGCAACACCGCATACTGGGCGAATGCGGCGCAGGCAGCAGCCGACTTCATCACTCAGAATAACAAGCAAAGTTACCCTTACCGACTGTACAATACGGGAAATCCGGAGAATGACTATTACGAATGTTTCACGACCAATCCGGTATACAACAATGAAATTATCCTTGCACGCTCTGTATGGAATACCAATCAGGTAGAAAAAGTATTCCTGCCGGTAGGCTTTACCGGTTCTTTCTCCGGAAACGGACGTACCAACCCGACACAGAATCTGGTGGACGCTTACGAAATGAGCAACGGCAAACGGATCGATGAGAACGGCAGTACCTACGATGCCGCCAATCCGTATAAAGACCGTGACCCGCGTCTGGCACAAACCATCTTCTATCAAGGCATGATGTGGGGACGTGCCGACAAAGAAGAAAGACGTGCCATCGACGTACGCTACAACTCGGATGCGGACAAAGGAGTGGATTACACCTCAGCCATGGGAGGCACCTACACCGGATACTATCTGAAAAAGTTCGTGAATAACATATCCTGCAAAGAACCGGCCACCTATCCTCACGCATGGATGATTTTCCGTTATGGCGAAATTCTGCTGAATGCCGCCGAAGCCTATAATGAAGCGGAAGGTCCTGCCAAGGCATACAGTTACATCAATGAGGTACGCGCCCGTGCCGGTATGCCGGCCTACGCAGATATGTCGCAAAGTGAACTCCGCGAACGTATCCGCAACGAGAGACGCATCGAACTGGCTTTCGAAGATCATCGTTTCTTCGATGTACGCCGCTGGAAACTATATGACAATGTAACCTCTACGGGAGAAACCGGAAAGCCCCGTTACAACCAGTTGCTGAATCTTTATGGAGTGAAAGTGACCGGCAGCGCAGATACTCCCTCCTATACCTTCGGACTAGCAGAAACGGTCAATTCACGCACGTTTGTCGATCCCAAGAGTTACTACTTCCCGATACCTGCCAACGAAGTGAAACGGGCCCCCAATCTGGGACAGAATCCGGGATGGGACACCGGAAGCGCTTCTAACGAATAAACATCAAAACGATCTAAAAAAAGAAAGACTGAGATATGAAATACTTAAAGACCATCTATCTTCTACTCTGTTGCACGCTCGCCCTGGCAGCGTGCAGCGACGACGATGAAAACTCTGCATCAGGAGCTTTAAGCATCACAACGCCGGCATATACGAATGTGGGTTACAACAAAGTTACCTTATCCGCCAATATCAGCGGAACGGAAGGAGTGAATATCGTCAAACGGGGATTCTGTTACGGCACGGCATCCCATCCGGACATTTATGACACGACCTCCGAAGTCAGAGGATCGGAATTCAGTACGACCCTGACCGGCCTGACTCCACAAACGACGTATTACGTAAGAGCTTTTGTCACCCTTTACAACGAAGAGCCCAGATACTCGGAGGAAACTTCTTTCACGACTCCCGCCGAGACACTGAGCGATGAACTGGCAGCGTACGAAGCACCCACGTATGTAGACGACTACACAAGTTTCTCAGCCTGGAGCAACCGTTATGACTGGAACCTTGCCAACGTACACGACCCTACGGTAATGAAAGCCGATGACGGATATTACTATATGTATCAGACAGACGCTTCTTACGGCAACGCGCACAGCGGAAACGGACACTTCCACGCACGGCGTTCCAAAGACCTCGTAAACTGGGAGTATCTGGGAGCAACCATGAGTGAAACGCCCCCGACATGGATCAAAGAAAAGCTGAATGCCTACCGTCAGGAGATGGGACTGGAACCGATTGACAATCCGTCTTACGGATACTGGGCACCTGTTGCACGAAAAGTATCGAACGGAAAATACCGTATGTATTATTCCATCGTAATCACGAACTACATCCAAACCGGAAAACCGGAAATTGAGAACAACGGCAACTTTGACGGTTCATGGACCGAACGCGCGTTTATCGGACTGATGGAAACTTCCGATCCGGCAAGTAATATATGGGAAGACAAAGGATTCGTTGTCTGCTCTGCCAGCGATAAGGGAAAGACGGATTATGGGCGCAGCAGCATCAATGACTGGGAAGGGTATTTTAAAATCAATGCGATCGACCCTACTTATATAATAACGGAAAATGGCGAACACTGGCTGATCTATGGTTCATGGCACAGCGGTATCGCTGCCCTACAGGTAAATCCGGAAGACGGCAAACCGCTGAATGCTTTGGGAAATCCCTGGGACATCACAGGGGAAGACAATTCGGGTTATGGAAAGATAATCGCCACACGTGGCACCAGCCGCTGGCAGGCATCCGAAGGTCCCGAAGTGATCTATCGTGACGGTTATTACTATCTGTTCCTGGCTTACGGTTCACTGTCGGTAGAATATAATACACGTGTCTGCCGTTCCAGAAACATCGACGGCCCTTATGTAGACATACACGGAAATTCCGCTATGGGAAGCGCGCAACTATATCCGATACTGACTGCTCCTTACCGGTTCGACAACAGCTACGGCTGGGTAGGAATTTCCCATTGCGGCATCTTCGATGACGGAGCCGGCAACTGGTTCTATACTTCACAAGGACGTTTCCCTGTGAACGTAGGCGGCAATGAATACTCCAACGCCATCATGATGGGACATGTACGCAGCATCCGCTGGGATGCCAACGGCTGGCCTCTCGTTATGCCCGAACGTTACGGAGCCGTTCCGCAAGCGCCTATCACGGAAAATGAAATAGCCGGAGACTGGGAACATCTGGCATTGACCACCAGTACGGGCACCCAACGAACGTCCGAAACGATGACTTATGATCTCGGTACGCATAAGATAACTTCCGGCAGCTGGGAAAATGCTACATGGACATTTGATGCAGCGACTCAAACCATCACGACAAGCGCCGGAGTAGTACTCTATCTGCAACGTGAAGTCGACTGGGAAGCCAGTCCGCGGACACATACGATTGTGTATGCGGGCCAGGGTAATCAAAAGACATATTGGGGGAAGAAACTCCAATAACCCTCTATAGAAAAATAAATATGTGTTTTGCTGTCACCGTCACAAAGCAGAGCATAACTCGCTTATAATGAAGAAGTAAAGCAGTGACAGCAACTAGTGACAGCACTGTGATGGCAATTTTTGCTGTCACAGTGCTGCTATATCTACCGGACTTTGCCGACAGGTCATGCGTAGATCCATTCGTTTCCATATGCCGGAACCAACGGTTCCAAGCGGATGAAACTCTAGTTTCAAGTAGAGGAAACTTTAGTTTCAAACTGAAGAAACTTTAGTTTCAAGCTGGTGAAACTCTGGTTCCAAGCCCCAGAAACTATCCAGCTCTATATAGAAAGAGAAAATGCAATATAACGATCCCGCTCCGAAGACAGGAACATGCGATAGTTTTATACGTAACAGTAAAGTTCTTATCCTTTTATGTTGCACAACATATAAGAGTGTATTTGATACACCAAATAAAAGTGTTACTTTTACACCCAAAATAAGATAAGCATCTCATTTACATTAAAAATAAAACCATGAAAAAACATTTTCTACTTGCAGGAATTGCCGCGCTGATGCTTGCCGCGTGCAATAACAAGCCGGCTTCCGAGCTGACTTTATCCGGTCTTGACCCGGCAAAATTTCAAACAGAAGTGAACAATGCCCAAACAGCTCTTTATACCTTAAAGAATAAGGCGGGTATGGAAGTATGCATCACTAACTTCGGCGGACGTATCGTGTCCATCATGGTGCCCGACAAGAACGGCAAGATGCAGGATGTAGTTTTAGGTTTTGACAGCATTGCTGATTATATTAATGTACCCAGTGATTTCGGTGCTTCTATCGGCCGTTACGCCAACCGCATCAACCAAGGGCGTTTTGTACTGGACGGAGATACCATCCAACTGCCGCAAAACAACTTCGGCCACTGCCTGCACGGAGGCCCGAAAGGATGGCAATACCAAGTATACGAAGCCAACCTTATCGATCCGACAACACTGGAACTGACTCTTATCTCTCCGGACGGTGACGCGAATTTCCCCGGAAATGTGACTGCTAAAGTAACTTATCAACTGACAGATGACAACGCCATCGACATCAAGTACAGCGCTACTACCGACAAAAAGACAATCATCAACATGACCAACCACTCTTACTTCAATCTGGCTGGTGATCCGTCAAAAACATCGACAGACAACATCATGTATGTAAATGCAGATTACTATACTCCGGTAGACAGCACCTTCATGACAACCGGCGAAATCGCTCCGGTCAAAGATACTCCGATGGACTTCACTACTCCGAAAGCGGTAGGCAAAGATATCAACAACTACGACTTCGTCCAACTCAAGAACGGCAACGGATATGATCACAACTGGGTGCTCAACACCAAAGGTGACATCTCGCAGGTAGCTGCCAGACTGACGTCTCCCGAAACCGGAATCACATTGGAAGTATATACCAACGAACCGGGTATTCAGGTATACACAGGTAACTTCCTCGACGGAACCGTAAGCGGAAAGAAAGGCATCGTTTACAACCAATGTGCTTCTGTCTGCCTCGAAACACAACACTACCCCGACAGCCCCAACAAAGCCGACTGGCCGTCCGTTGTGCTGGAACCGGGACAAACGTACAACAGCGAATGTATCTTTAAATTCTCGACAGAGAAATAATATTAACTTATAAATCAAATTTATTGTGGAAGCATTAGATTGGCTAGTAATTGGAGTCTTCTTTTTGGCTCTGATAGGTATTATTGTTTGGGTAGTCAGACAAAAACAAAATGACTCGGCAGATTATTTCTTAGGCGGACGTGACGCAACATGGCTTGCGATCGGTGCCTCTATCTTCGCATCAAACATCGGTTCGGAACACTTGATCGGACTGGCGGGAGCAGGAGCTTCAAGCGGTATGGCGATGGCTCACTGGGAAATTCAGGGATGGATGATCCTGATTCTGGGATGGGTATTCGTACCTTTCTATTCACGAAGCATGGTATACACGATGCCGGAATTTCTGGAACGCCGTTACAATCCTCAGTCACGTACCATCTTATCGGTCATTTCTCTGGTAAGTTATGTATTGACCAAGGTAGCAGTGACAGTATATGCCGGCGGACTGGTATTCCAGCAAGTATTCGGCATCAAGGAACTCTGGGGAATCGACTTCTTCTGGATTGCCGCTATCGGACTGGTAGTTCTCACTGCCCTATATACAATCTTCGGTGGTATGAAATCGGTACTTTATACTTCTGTACTTCAGACTCCGATTCTTCTGTTAGGTTCGTTGATTATCCTTGTGCTCGGTTTCAAAGAACTGGGAGGCTGGGACGAAATGATGAGAGTGTGCGGTGCTGTGACGGTAAACGATTACGGTGACACCATGACCAATCTGATCCGCAGCAACGATGATGCGAACTTCCCTTGGCTGGGTGCACTTATCGGTTCTGCCATTATCGGTTTCTGGTACTGGTGTACTGACCAGTTCATCGTACAACGTGTACTTTCCGGAAAGAATGAAAAAGAGGCTCGTCGCGGTACTATCTTCGGCGCTTACCTGAAGCTGTTGCCTGTATTCCTGTTCCTGATTCCGGGTATGATTGCTTTCGCATTACATCAGAAATATATCGGTGCCGGTGGCGAAGGTTTCCTTCCGATGCTTGCCAATGGTACTGCCAACGCTGACGCCGCCTTCCCTACCCTGGTAGCTAAATTGCTTCCTGCCGGTGTGAAAGGTCTGGTAGTATGCGGTATCCTCGCTGCCTTGATGAGTTCGCTGGCTTCACTGTTCAACTCATCTGCCATGTTGTTTACAATCGACTTCTATAAACGCTTCCGTCCGGAGACTCCGGAAAAGAAACTGGTAGGTATTGGTCAGATAGCAACTGTAGTGATCGTAATCCTCGGTATCCTCTGGATTCCTATCATGCGCAGCGTAGGTGATGTACTTTATACTTATTTGCAGGACGTTCAGTCTGTATTGGCTCCGGGTATTGCCGCTGCCTTCCTGCTGGGTATCTGCTGGAAACGTACTTCCGCACAAGGTGGTATGTGGGGATTGATCGCCGGTATGGTCATCGGTCTGACTCGTCTGGGTGCCAAAGTATATTACAGCAACGCAGGTGAAGTGGCGGATTCTACCTTCAAATATTTGTTCTACGATATGAACTGGCTCTTCTTCTGCGGATGGATGTTCCTGTTCTGTATCATCGTAGTCATCGTAGTCAGCCTTGCCACGGAAGCTCCGACAGCTGAAAAGATTCAGGGACTGGTATTCGGTACGGCAACGAAAGAACAAAAAGCGGCTACCCGCGCAAGCTGGGATCACTGGGATATCATTCATACAGTAATCATCCTTGCTATCACAGGTGCCTTCTACTGGTATTTCTGGTAATTAAATAAATTCATTCAAACGATGAAAAACTATTATAGTTCGAATCCTACCTTCTATCTCGGTATCGACTGCATCATCTTCGGTTTTAATGAAGGCGAAATAAGCCTGCTGCTGCTGAAGAGAAACTTCGAACCGGCAATGGGCGAATGGTCACTGATGGGAGGATTCGTGCAAAAAGACGAAAGCGTGGACGACGCTGCCAAACGTGTACTGGCTGAACTTACAGGTTTGGAAAACGTATACATGGAACAGGTGGGAGCCTTCGGTGCCATCGACCGCGATCCGGGCGAAAGGGTAGTTTCGATTGCCTACTATGCGCTGATCAACATCAATGAGTATGACCGCGAACTGGTTCAGAAGCACAATGCTTACTGGGTAAACATCAACGAACTCCCCGCACTGATTTTCGACCATCCGGAGATGGTGGACAAAGCACGGGAGATGATGAAACAAGCATCTGTCGAGCCTATCGGATTCAATCTGTTGCCGAAGCTGTTCACACTGTCCCAACTGCAAAGTCTCTACGAAGCTATTTACGGCGAACCGATGGACAAACGGAATTTCCGCAAGCGTGTCGCAGAAATGGACTTTATCGAAAAGACGGATAAAATCGATAAACTGGGTTCCAAACGGGGTGCAGCCTTGTATAAATTCAACGGCAAAGCCTACCGCAAGGACCCGAAATTTAAATTATAATCAATATGCTGGAAGAACTGAAAGAAAAAGTATTTCATGCCAATCTCGAATTGGTAAAGCATGGATTAGTCATCTTTACATGGGGAAATGTTTCTGCCATCGACCGTGAAACGGGACTGGTAGTCATCAAACCCAGTGGAGTCAGTTATGATGATATGAAAGCGGAAGATATGGTAGTAGTGGACCTGGATGGCAAAGTCGTCGAAGGACGGCTGAAGCCATCCTCAGATACTCCTACTCACGTGGTACTCTACAAAGCATTCCCCGAAATCGGCGGAGTGGTGCATACCCACTCTACTTATGCTACCGCATGGGCGCAGGCCGGTTGTGATATCCCTAATATCGGAACAACTCACGCTGACTATTTCCATGATGCAATCCCCTGCACAGCGGATATGACGGAAGCTGAAGTAAAAGGTGCCTATGAACTGGAAACCGGAAACGTGATCGTAAAACGTTTCGAAGGCCTGAACCCTGTACATACACCGGGAGTATTGGTCAAGAATCATGGTCCTTTCTCTTGGGGAAAAGACGCACACGATGCCGTACACAATGCAGTAGTGATGGAACAAGTTGCCAAAATGGCAAGCATTGCTTATGCCGTGAATCCCAATTTAACAATGAACCCGCTGCTGGTAGAGAAACACTTCAGCCGCAAGCATGGTCCGAACGCTTACTACGGACAATAAAACGAGTAAAGATTATAAATTAAAAATTAAAACATTATGAATAACGTATTTGATCAGTATGAAGTATGGTTCGTAACAGGAGCACAGCTCTTGTACGGAGGTGATGCAGTAATCGCAGTAGACGCACACTCTAACGAAATGGTTAACGGTCTGAATGAATCGGGCAAACTTCCTGTTAAAGTAGTATACAAAGGAACGGCCAACTCTTCTAAAGAGGTGGAAGCTGTATTCAAAGCAGCCAACAACGATGACAAATGTGTAGGCGTCATCACTTGGATGCATACTTTCTCTCCTGCTAAAATGTGGATTCATGGTCTGCAACAATTAAAGAAACCATTGCTGCACCTGCATACTCAATTCAACAAGGAAATTCCTTGGGATACAATGGATATGGACTTTATGAATCTGAACCAGTCAGCTCACGGCGACCGCGAGTTCGGACATATCTGTACCCGTATGCGCATCCGTCGCAAAGTAGTGGTAGGCTACTGGAAAGAAGAAGAAACATTGCATAAGATTGCTGTCTGGATGCGTGTTTGCGCAGGTTGGGCTGACTCTCAGGATATGCTGATCATCCGTTTCGGCGATCAGATGAATAATGTAGCCGTAACCGATGGTGACAAGGTAGAAGCAGAACAACGCATGGGCTATCATGTAGATTATTGCCCGGCAAGCGAGCTGATGGAATATCACAAAGATATCAAAAATGCTGATGTAGATGCTTTGGTAGCTACTTACTTCAATGACTACGATCATGACGCTTCTCTGGAAGACAAATCAACCGAAGCTTATCAGAAAGTATGGAATGCTGCCAAAGCCGAGCTTGCTCTCCGTGCTATCCTCAAAGCGAAAGGCGCCAAAGGATTCACTACCAACTTTGACGATCTGGGTCAGACTGACGGTAGCTATTTCGATCAGATTCCGGGACTGGCTTCTCAACGCCTGATGGCAGAAGGCTACGGATTCGGTGCTGAAGGTGACTGGAAATCGGCTGCTCTTTATCGTACTGTATGGGTAATGAATCAGGGACTTCCGAAAGGCTGTTCATTCCTCGAAGACTATACACTGAACTTTGATGGTGCCAACAGTTCTATCCTACAGTCACATATGTTGGAGATCTGTCCGCTTATCGCAGCTAACAAGCCTCGTCTGGAAGTACACTTCCTCGGCATAGGTATCCGTAAGAGCCAGACTGCCCGCCTTGTGTTCACTTCAAAGACAGGAACAGGCTGCACCGCAACTGTAGTGGATATGGGTAACCGTTTCCGTCTGATCGTAAACGATGTAGAATGTATCGAACCGAAACCACTTCCGAAATTGCCGGTTGCTTCCGCACTCTGGATTCCGATGCCTAACCTCGAAGTAGGCGCAGGCGCATGGATTCTGGCCGGTGGAACTCACCACTCTTGCTTCTCATACGACTTGACAGCAGAATACTGGGAAGATTATGCAGAAATCGCAGGCATCGAAATGGTACATATCAATAAAGATACGACTATCAGCTGCTTCAAGAAAGAACTGCGCATGAATGAAGTATATTATATGCTGAACAAAGCGCTTTGCTAAAAAACAATCACTGAGTCCACTTAAAAAAATCGGTACCATCTCCATTGGTACCGACTTTTTAGTCACACACAATATGGATACTGGCGACTTTTAATTCAACCCGAATTAAAGACACTTCCGCCTTTTGAAAGCAGACTCAGTTTTTGTTCTCCACACTTATTGTTATACCTTAAAATATCGGTTTCCAACATGAAATTAGATGCAAAATCAACCATCGAGACAGGTAAAGCCATCCTTGGCATAGAACTCGGTTCTACACGAATAAAAGCTGTTCTGATTGACCAGGAAAACAAACCTATCGCTCAAGGCAGCCACACATGGGAAAATCAACTGGTCAACGGACTTTGGACTTACAGCATTGATGCCATCTGGTCCGGACTGCAAGATTGCTACGCCGACCTCCGCTCCAACGTGAAGAAATTATACGACACAGAGCTCGAAACACTGGCAGCCATCGGTGTCAGCGCCATGATGCATGGTTACATGCCTTTCAATGAAAAAGAAGAAATCCTCGTGCCTTTCCGCACTTGGAGAAATACCAATACAGGCCGTGCTGCGGCAGAATTATCCGAATTATTTGTCTATAACATCCCTTTGAGATGGAGCATTTCTCATTTGTACCAGGCTATTCTGGACAACGAAGCGCACGTCAAAGACATCAAGTTCCTGACAACTCTTGCAGGTTATGTACATTGGCAGATAACAGGCGAAAAGGTGTTGGGCATTGGTGACGCATCGGGTATGCTCCCCATAGATCCGACTACCAACAACTATTCCGCCGAAATGGTGGCCAAATTCAACAATCTGATTGCTTCGAAAGAATACAGTTGGAAACTGGAAGACATTCTGCCCAAAGTATTGTCGGCTGGTGAAAATGCCGGTGTCCTCACACCGGAAGGCTGTAAAAAACTCGATGCATCCGGTCATCTGAAGGCAGGAATACCGGTCTGCCCACCGGAAGGAGACGCAGGCACCGGCATGGTAGCAACCAACGCCGTCAAGCAACGCACCGGCAACGTATCGGCAGGTACTTCTTCTTTCTCTATGATCGTATTGGAAAAAGAATTGTCGAAGCCATACGAAATGATCGACATGATCACCACTCCCGACGGAAGCCTCGTAGCCATGGTACATTGCAACAACTGTACTTCGGATCTTAACGCATGGGTCAACCTGTTCAAAGAATACCAAGAACTTCTGGGTATACCTGTAGATATGGATGAACTCTATGGCAAACTTTATAACATTGCCCTTACCGGTGATACCGATTGCGGTGGTCTCCTCTCCTACAACTACATTTCAGGCGAACCTGTTACGGGACTTGCCGAGGGAAGACCTTTGTTCGTACGTTCGGCCAATGACAAGTTCAACCTTGCAAACTTTATGCGGGCTCATTTGTACGCCTCAGTCGGAGTTCTCAAGATTGGCAACGACATCTTGTTCAACGAAGAAAAGATCAAAGTCGACAGAATCACAGGTCACGGAGGATTGTTCAGAACCAAAGGAGTCGGTCAAAGAGTACTTGCAGCAGCCATCAACTCGCCCATATCTGTTATGGAAACAGCCGGTGAAGGCGGTGCATGGGGAATTGCCCTGCTGGGTTCTTACCTGGTAAACAATAAAAAGGGTCAATCTCTTGCCGATTTCCTGGATGAAAGTGTATTTGTCAGCGATGCTGGTGTCGAGGTATCACCCACACCCGAAGATGTAGCCGGCTTCAACACATACATCGAAAGCTACAAGGCAGGTTTGCCTATAGAAGAAGCAGCCGTCAAATTCAAATAAGCGGCTTCACGGAGACCTTTCTCCCCCTTTCCCTGAATTTAGTATTAACATAAATATCCTCATTCCCTCTCCTTTTTGGAGGGGGTCAGGGGGAAGCTATTATCATGAAAACCACCTCGTTCATACTTGCCCTTATTATATCCATCTCCATCGGAAAAGCCCAGACGAACCATCAGGTCTCTTACTTTTCCCTTCAAGATGTGAAGTTATTAAGCAGTCCTTTTCTGCAAGCTCAACAGACTGATTTACATTATATCTTAGCTCTCGACCCGGACAGATTATCAGCTCCTTTCCTTCGCGAAGCCGGACTGACACCCAAAGCCCCAAGCTATACCAACTGGGAGAATACAGGACTGGACGGTCACATCGGCGGACATTACCTTTCCGCACTTTCCATGATGTATGCCGCCACCGGAGATACGGCGATATACCACCGCCTCAACTATATGCTCAACGAACTACACCGTGCACAGCAAGCTGTCGGCACAGGATTTATCGGAGGAACACCCGGTAGCCTCCAACTTTGGAAAGAAATCAAAGCAGGTGACATTCGTGCCGGAGGCTTCAGCTTAAACGGCAAATGGGTACCCCTCTATAATATACACAAAACGTATGCCGGACTGCGGGACGCTTACCTGTATGCTCACAGCGATCTGGCACGTCAGATGCTGATTGATCTTACCGACTGGATGATTGATATTACTTCCGGTCTTAGCGACAACCAAATGCAGGATATGCTCCGCAGTGAACACGGCGGCTTAAATGAAACGTTTGCGGATGTAGCGGAAATAACAGGCGATAAGAAATACCTGAAACTGGCACGCCGTTTCTCTCATAAAGTCATTCTCGACCCGCTTATCAAAAACGAAGACAGGTTAAACGGAATGCATGCCAACACACAAATTCCTAAAGTAATCGGATACAAACGGGTAGCCGAAGTTTCAAAGAATGACAAAGACTGGAATCATGCAGCAGAATGGGATCATGCAGCCCGTTTTTTCTGGAATACCGTAGTCAATCACCGTTCCGTGTGTATCGGCGGGAACAGCGTACGCGAACATTTTCATCCATCGGACAACTTTACGTCTATGCTGAATGACGTTCAGGGACCGGAGACTTGCAATACTTACAACATGCTCCGGCTGACCAAAATGCTTTATCAGAACTCCGGAGACGTTGACAACTCCAACAAACCGGACCCACGTTATGTAGATTATTATGAACGTGCACTCTACAATCATATCCTGTCATCACAAGAACCGGATAAAGGCGGATTCGTCTACTTTACTCCGATGCGTCCCGGACATTATCGGGTATACTCGCAACCGGAAACATCGATGTGGTGCTGTGTCGGTTCAGGCTTGGAAAATCATACCAAGTATGGTGAATTTATTTATGCGCATCAACAAGATACGCTTTACGTCAATCTTTTTATTCCTTCACAACTGAACTGGAAAGAACAAGGCGTTACATTAACGCAGGAAACTCTCTTCCCCGATGATGAAAAAGTTACCTTACGAATAGACAAAGCCGCTAAGAAGAACCTGACATTAATGATTCGTATACCGGAATGGGCAGGAAACTCAAAAGGGTATGAAATCACCATCAACGGTAAGAAACACCTATCTGACATACAGACGGGAGCCAGTACGTACCTCCCAATCCGGCGTAAGTGGAAAAAAGGAGATATGATCACCTTCCATCTGCCTATGAAGGTCAGCCTGGAGCAGATTCCCGACAAGAAAGATTACTATGCTTTCTTATACGGTCCCATCGTTCTTGCAACTTCTACAGGAACAGAAAACCTTGACGGAATCTATGCAGACGACAGCCGCGGCGGTCACATTGCCCACGGTCGGCAAACACCTTTGCAGGAGATCCCGATGCTGATCGGGAATCCCGATTCTATCCGCCATTCTCTTCACAAACTGAGCGGAAGCAAACTAGCTTTTAGTTATGATGGAAACGTTTATCCGACACAAAAGAGTAAATCACTGGAGCTTATTCCGTTCTTCCGCCTGCATAATTCCCGTTATGCCGTTTATTTCCGCCAAGCCAGTGAAGAACAGTTCAAAACGATTCAGGAAGAAATGGCCACAGCCGAACAGAAAGCGACCGACCTGGCGAACCGGACAGTTGACTTGATCTTCCCCGGTGAACAGCAACCGGAATCTGATCATAGCATTCAATATGAAGCTTCCGAAACCGGAACCCACAAAGACCGTCATTTCCGCCGGGCTAAAGGTTGGTTCAGCTATAACCTGAAAATAAAAGAAGAAGCAAGCCAGCTTATGATCACCGTACGGCAAGAAGACCGTAACAAAGCAGTGATCCTGCTGAATAACGAAAAACTGACCGTTCATCCCACTGTGAGCAAAGCCGACAAAGACGGTTTTATCAGACTCTGTTATCTCCTGCCCCGTAAGTTAAAAGCAGGAAGCTGCGAGATTCTTTTTAAGCCGGACGGAACAGAATGGACCTCTGCCGTTTATGAAGTACGCTTACTGAAGTAACCGTAAGAACAAGAGAATGATCATCGTAAAAATCAAACTTCTATATAATCATTTAAACAAATTCCATTTATGAAAGCAAAACTATTAGTCAGCACGGCCTTTCTGGCAGCCTCGGTATCTCTTTCTGCACAAAAAAGTGCTACCATCACTGTACATGCCGACCAAGGCAAAGAAATTATCCCGAAGGAAATCTACGGCCAATTTGCCGAACACCTGGGTTCATGTATCTACGGTGGTCTTTGGGTAGGCGAAAATTCGGATATTCCTAATATCAAAGGATACCGCACGGACGTATTTAATGCATTAAAAGACTTGTCTGTTCCTGTTCTCCGCTGGCCGGGCGGCTGCTTTGCAGACGAATATCACTGGATGGACGGTATCGGTCCCAAAGAAAACCGCCCGAAGATGGTGAACAACAACTGGGGAGGAACGATTGAAGACAACAGTTTCGGAACACACGAATTTCTGAACCTTTGCGAAATGCTGGGCTGCGAACCATATATAAGTGGAAACGTAGGCAGCGGCACGGTAGAAGAACTCGCCAAATGGGTGGAGTACATGACTTCCGACGGTGATTCTCCAATGGCAAATCTGCGTCGCAAGAATGGCCGAGACAAGGCATGGAAAGTAAAATATCTCGGTGTAGGAAATGAAAGCTGGGGATGCGGCGGCAGCATGCGTCCTGAATATTATGCCGATCTGTATCGCCGTTATTCTACTTATTGCCGTAACTATGACGGTAATCATCTGTTTAAGATAGCCAGTGGTGCCAGTGATTACGACTATAACTGGACGGATGTACTGATGAATCGTGTCGGTCACCGGATGCAAGGTCTATCCTTACACTACTATACAGTTACAGGATGGAGCGGCAGCAAAGGCGCGGCAACCCAATTCAACAAAGACGATTATTACTGGACGATGGGCAAATGTCTTGAAGTGGAAGATGTCATCAAAAAACATTGCGCCATCATGGACAAATATGATAAAGACAAGAAGATTGCCCTTTTGCTTGACGAATGGGGCACTTGGTGGGACGAAGAACCAGGAACGGTCAGAGGTCATCTGTATCAGCAAAACACATTGCGTGATGCCTTCGTTGCTTCTTTAAGCCTCGATGTATTCCACAAATATACCGACCGTCTGAAAATGGCGAACATTGCTCAGATAGTCAACGTTCTGCAATCTATGATCCTGACTAAAGACAAAGATATGGTACTTACTCCTACTTATTATGTATTTAAGATGTACAAAGTGCATCAGGATGCAACCTATCTTCCACTCGACCTGACTTGCGAGAAAATGAACGTACGCGATAACCGTACAGTTCCCATGGTCAGCGCAACAGCTTCTAAGAACAAGAACGGAGTGATCCATATTTCTCTCTCCAACGTAGATGCAGACAACG
>Ga0192234_1117_pt1 | contig 17380 bp, 23 predicted proteins | sample Koala_Koa27_B3_FD_131232 | JGI IMG/M metagenome (GOLD analysis project Ga0192234, IMG submission 131232) | Enriched cells from koala feces incubated with labeled cellulose particles, San Francisco Zoo, California, United States - Koala_Koa2-7_B3 ...
GCGTGACCGCGCAGCTCATCATTCTTACAACTCAGCCCCTCGATGGAAATGCGAATACCGATGTTCGGAAACTTCTTAGCCAAAGCCACCACACGGTCTTCAAACCATCCGCTCGTCGAGATAACGATACGGTGGGTATGCCGGTAACACTCCTCCACAATCTCTGCCAGATCTTCGCGGATGAAAGGTTCACCGCCTGTCAAGTTGATAAATTTCAATTTAGGCAATGTCCTCAGGTCACTTGCCTTAATCTCTTCACTCTTATTGGTCGGATTAAACCAAATGTTGCACATCTTGCACTTCATCGGGCAACGATAAGTCAGGATGATACTTGCGTCCGTGGGACGCGGAATAGAATTTGCCATATTTGATATATTATTTTTGTCTTAAATTTATGCCCTGCACCATCTCACCAAAGGTTTTCCCACCGCGTGCACCGCCGCGGAGAAACAAATGGTGACGATTACGGTTGAAAGAATAAATACACCAGAAGGCAATCTGGGGTAAAGTCGGCCAATGACACCCATCACGAAGCCGTGACTGAGATAAACTTCATACGAAATATTGCCCAAATAGTCGGCGACACGATTGCCTAATGTGCGTTTTGAAGAAAGAATGAAAAGAAGCGCGATAAGCGTTAGTCCCAGCACCACTTTCAGCAGATATTCGCCCCAGAAAAACACAGTCTTGAAATGCAGATAGGCTACTCCGAGCACGAAACTCAAGACTCCGAAGAGCAGAATGCGGCTCTTTGAAGGACTCACACGCTTCTTTACTTCCGGCAGGAATAGGTAGAGCAACACTCCCCACACCAGCCCCCAACGCTCGTAACACCAGAAGCCAGCATCCTTTTCCGCAAAAAAATAAGAAACGAGGCTCGATATTATCACACCGCCCACCAGCAAAGTGTTCGCTATGCGATGTCCATACCACCGCCGTCTTTGGCGTACCAGCCAAAACCAAAGACAGTAACCCAACAGCACCACCACATAATTGTTAATGAATAAAAGATTTCCACCTCCCCCGTTATTGATATTCATCAATACTAGAGCACAGATATTAATCAATAACTGCGGAATCAGGAGAGCCGCCAGACGGTTGCGCCAGAAATGCCGCATATAGTCCGCTTTCCGTTCCTCACTCAAAGACATGCCATAGGCCGACATCAGGAAAAAAGCGTCACGCACACGTATGCAAAACTTCCCATTGCATCCTGCAGCCTGTTCGTGTAAGCCTCCGGAATATGTACCAGTATCACGATAATGCAACAGGCCGCTTTCACTATGGTAGTATATTCCTTACTCATGAACCCGTTCTGGTTCCCTGCCCCCTTGCTGCCATAAAGAAGTACGGAAAGAAGAACTATGGGAATCAGGGCGGTAAGTAAATAGTTTGTCATTCTACTAATGTTGTTTGGTGGTTAATAATCATATAGGTTTCATTCATTTGAGTGGATTTTTGTCTGACTGATACCATTCAATGAATTTGGCAATGCCCTCAGGCAGTCTTATCGAAGGGCAATAGCCCACCTCGCACTCCAGTTTCGTAGTGTCCGCATTCGTCCGGTAAACATCGCCCTGTTGCATTGGCATAAAGTTTTTCTTTGCCACAATGCCCAAGTTCTTCTCTATCTCACCGATAAAGTCCATAAGTTTCACGGGATGGCTACAACCGATGTTGTACACCCGGGCAGGTACGCCTTTTTCCGAAATATTCGGCTGATGGTCAATCACCTGTATCGTACCGTCCACAATATCATCCACATAAGTAAAGTCGCGGATAAGGTCGCCATTGTTGAACACATTAATTTCCTTCCCCTTGCTGATAGCCGACGCAAAGAGCATAGGAGCCATATCGGGTCGTCCCCATGGGCCATATACGGTGAAGTAGCGCAATCCCGTAGTGTTTAGTCCATAAAGTTTGCCGTAGGCATGTGCCATCAGTTCATTGCTTTTTTTCGTGGCGGCGTAAATGCTTACGGGCTGAATCACTTCATCGTCTTCGCTGAAAGGTGTCTTGTCGTTTAACCCGTACACGCTGCTTGAACTGGCATAAACCAGATGCTGAATTTTGTGCAAACGACAACATTCCAGCAAATTCATAAATCCCATTACGTTACTTTCTATGTAAGCATAGGGGTTACGCAGACTATAGCGGACTCCTGCCTGAGCTGCCAGATTCATCACCTTGTCGAACTTCTCATCTTCAAACAAACGATTGAGCGCATCGCGGTTTACAATGTCCATACGCACAAAGCTGAGGTTACCCATCAGCGTGCTGGCGAACTTCCTTCCCCATGGTATATCGGGAAAAGCTACTGCCGTTTTACCATCGCTCCCGGTCTCGGGAATTGCACCTGCCATCCCCCATTGCCCGTCCGCCTCTATTCCGTAAAATTCTCGTAAACGGGCATATTTCAGATTAGGGTCGTAATATGTATTGATATTATCTATACCCACCACTTCATCACCTCGCTGTGCAAAATGACAAGCAAGCCGCGAACCTATGAAGCCGGCGGCTCCAGTAATTAAAATTTTCATTGAAAAGTCTTTTATTTGAAATTGTCAGTATAAATCCTAGCTGCTACATCCCAGCTATATTCGTTCACAATAAAGTTGCGACCACGTTCTTGCATTTCTTTATAGTACGCCTTGTCAGCAAAAAGGCGTTCAAAGTCAGCTTCGAAAGAGTCTTTTACACGGATAATTCCTTCCCCTTCCTTTTCCCCTAAAAAAAACAGGCTGCGCATAATAGTCTTGCAAATAAAGATAGGTTTGCGAGCAGCCAAAGCCTCGGCAATCACGAGGGCAAACGCTTCCGACTTGGAGTTCATAAAAGCCACGTCTGCCAGCGCATAGAGTTCGTTTAGTTTTTTCCGGGAGCTACTTCGCCCATATAGAGCACTCTGTCTTTCACTCCCTCTTGTTCGGCAAGCCGTTGGATGCCGGCTGCATATTCAGCATCAATGACACCTCCGGCATAAATGAATGCGATATCATGCTGACGCCTCATCATGGGCAGCAACAGCTTGAGAGTACCCAACTGATTCTTGCGGTCGCAAACCGAACCTACCTGAAACACGACACGCTTTCCGATTAAGCCATATTTGTTACGGAGTGAGTTAACCGCAAACTTGTCGGCAGCTTCATCGTTATACACATCTACGTTCACTCCGTTAATCACGGGGATGATATGCTCCGGATTCACTTGATAATGTTTGGTCAGCATATGTGCCACTATATCATTGAGTACAAATACTTTGTCCGCATATTGGCAGCAGTACACTTCCTGAAAGTAACGTTTGGCAATAGTATCTTTTACTTCATCCCATTTGCCAAACCAAATATAACTATGGACAGTGTAACCGATAGTTACATTTTTCAACAATGATTTCGGAGTCAGCTTTAGGAAAAAGAAGAGGTTGTATTGGTTGTGGAAGTGCAGCATGATTCGTTCTCCACGATTCCGGCGGATGAGCGAATGCAGTTTGCCAGTCAGCGAAATGGAATAGAGCACTCGCTTTAACTTGTGTACAATGCCTAACTGGGTGTCTGTCGAACTGAAGAACTGGGGCATGTATACCTCCATAATGGGTAACCGGGTGGGCATTCTATTCTTATCCTTAATATCAACAATGGTTACATCCTCGCCCTGTTTCTGCATGGATGTAGTAAGTTCTGCCACTACAATTTCCGTAGCGGCTCCCATACGGGCAGGGATAGAAATATATCCCGTACCTATTTCAAAAATCTTCATTTTTTATTATGTAGGGTGTTATTAAATAGATTCAATAAGCTATCCAAATGTGTCCGTTCCGCAAAGTTGACTTGAAAGAATGCTTCGCAGGCATTGGATTTTTCCGTAATAAGTCGCGGATTGGCCATAATCTCTCCAAGTGTTTCAGCCAAAGACTTGGCCGACAAAGCCCGATAATAAAAAGCCACACTCGGGTCGGTAGTGAATTTGAAAGAGCCCCACTGCGGCACTATCACGGGACGATGAAAATAGAGCGACTCTATGAGCGTGTTGGGCAGATTCTCTGGCCACCGTGCAGGAAGTACGGTGATGTGGTTGTCCAAATAGTATTCAAACACGTGTCCATCGCTACGGAATGGCTCGAAAGTAACGTGCTCTGTCAGGTTCTTTTGAGCTAGCAGGTCAAGCATACGCAGGTTTTCCTCTTTATGCAAGCCCCCCCACAATGCTCAGATGGAAGGCAGAAGTGTGGCGTTTCAATATTTCCAGGGCTTCTACCAGATCGTAGATACCTTTCGATTCATCGATGTTACCAATATATAAAAGCCGCAGTACATCAAACCCCGAGCGCATGGTCTTGTCTACAACTGCATATTCGGGCTTCTCACAGAAAAAAGTGGGTATAACATGAAGCTTTCGCATATCGTAACCACGTCTCGCCATCATCTCTTTCATAAAACCATTGGTGCAAACATAGTCGCTGATCTTCCTATCCATCTTCAAAATTTCCGAAAGTTTGATGGAAAGATAGCGCATTGCCGAAAACAACTTACTCCCTTTCACACAATGTCTCTTTAACAAACTTCTGTCCGCATCAGCGAAACAAACGTCACAGAACTTGCCTCCGTGATAGAGCGAGGCCGCTCCACATACAGGATTGTAGTCACTTATCCGGTTTATCACCGGTACACCCATATCACTACAAGCATCTATCACACTGGGAGACAGTGCACGTTTATACACCAGCAGGTAGCAAATGTCCGGACAAGTATCGGCAATGAGCTTTTTCAACTTACGTTTCACCCCAAACGAATAGAACTCGCGGCCCACCAAGTCGGTGTAGGTACGCAGAGTCTTTGTGTACTTGTCAATAAACACCTCATCGCTTTTCCCGATGTTTTCCACAAAGTAGCTATTATAGAGAGACTCCACATTTCGAGCATTTCTTATTGAAAATGGAATCACCTCATGCCCTCTCATTTCGAGAGCTTCCTTGAGGTTGAATAAATATCGTTCTGGGCCGCCACTGATAAAATAGCGGTAATGTACGATTAGTATCTTCATCCTTTCCTCACCTTATTTATCTGCGTTCGAATATTACCCGTCGACGCTCCCGACTTGAAGGTCAGAAACTGCTGAAGCGCCTCTATAAAGTCTTTGCTTACCATACGCTCGAAAGTAAGGATGGTATGCTTATGCATATCATTCACCACAAGGTTCGCCAAGTCCGAGGCGTTGCGGCAGTCGGCTATGCGGCGAATGATGTCATTCAGTTCCGCTGCGTCGGAGTAGTAAATGGATAGCGTGCCGCGGGCTATATGCACCGCCTCATCCTCGTCTTCCTCCGCCAGACCATCCAGCATTTTCGCATGGGCAAACTCAGTACCATAAAAGTTCTGCACAGCTCCGGTAGCGTTGGGCAGTATCTGGTTATTACCGCCGTTGATATTGATAATGACAGTCGCCATAGCGGTACTGTTTTGATTTTCCGTATCGTTTTCCATTCTAATTTTATCTAATTTCTGATTATTCCTGATTATTTTAAGCTCCAGACTGATTATTTTGAATCGCTATTGTTCGCCCGAAAAATTACGCCGTACTTTACAGACGTAAACATTTATATATTGTAAATTATGAGTAACGATCATTCTATTTCAACCGACCCATCGCACTTCCGCTCCCTGCGCGACACTCAGCCGGTGCCTATTACATGGCAGGAGATTTTCAGGGAAATTACCGACGACACGCATGCTGCCGCCACCGGCCATTACCGCGCCCATCTCGCCACGTTGTCCGCCATCGAGGCAACAGGCAACCCGCAACAACTGGAGCAGTGGAAGCTCAACAAGAGTAACCTGAAGGGCGCACAGCCCGCGTTTATACCCTCAGTCCTCCTGGAAGGAGGAAGAACCTGCGCACATGTCAAGGGATTCACAGGATTTATCATGGTGGATATAGATGGCGTTCCCGCAGAGCGGTTTGCCGACATACTGGCCTTGGTAAAAGCGGACCTACACTCGTTCCTGGTCCATACCACCATTTCGGGATGTGGCATCCGTGTCATCAGCAATGTGGAGGGCGAAATAACAAAGGAAAACTACCGCCTGGCATGGGAATCGGTCAACGATTACTATGCACACCTGTGCGGTGTAGAGATTGACAGCCAGTGCAAGAACGCCACGCGTATGTCAGTCATTTGCCATGACCCCGATGCCCTGTTCCGACCCGAAGCAACCCCTTTCAAAATCAACGAAATGAAGCCGCGTGAAAAGCCGAAACGCACGGTAACGGCGGAACAAGCCTACAAGATTATCCGAGTGCAACTTAATGAAGAGGGAATCACATACACTTCCGGCAGCTATAACGACTATGTCAGCCGCTGCTTCTATCATACAAACCGCTATGGAGTCTTGCAAACGGATGCCGAGGCATGGGCCATCAGAACTTTTCCCGATTATCCCCGCGAACAGTTGCTACCCATTGTAAAGAGTTGTTATGCGCTCACGAAGAAGTTCAACACTGTTCCCCTACCCCGTTCCTCCCGAAAAAAAAGAGAAGGACGATGATTCGCATCACAAGAAGGCGACCGTGGAGGAGATGGAAACATTCATCAACGGATATATGGAAATCCGAATGAATGCGCTCACCCACCAGATTGAGACTAAAGCTATCTTGGATTCCGGCACCGACTGTCCCACTGCTGCTGCCAACCGTTGGGTACGGCTCACCGACCACATCGAGAACTCCCTGTGGTGCGCCATGCAGCACAGCGGAATGGCGGTAAAACTTAACGAGCTGCACACGCTGCTCACCAGTGATTTCGTAAAGGAATATCATCCGTTGAAAAACTATTTGGACGGCTTGCCCCCATGGGATGGAAAGACCGACTATATCGATCAACTTGCCGGGATGGTGCATGTAAAGGAAGGCGCGTCCTTTGCCGACATCCTCAAACGGTGGCTGGTTTCCATGATCGCCTCCGCCCTGGACGAAACGGTGGTGAACCAAGTGATTCTGACCCTGATAGGCCGTCAGGGCAGTTACAAGACTTCGTTCATGCAGCACATCCTGCCACCCCAGCTGTCCGAATATTACACTACAAAGAGCAACTCCGGCCGCATGACCAAGGACGACCTGTTCACCATGACCGAGAACCTGGTGGTCAACCTGGAAGAAATTGACACCATGCCTCCATCGGAACTGAACCAACTGAAGGCAATGGTAACGCAACGCTACGTGGACGAGCGACCGCCATACGGACGCAACAAGGTGCATCTGCCCCATGTGGCATCGTTCGTCGCCACAGGAAACAACCTCCAGTTCCTCACCGACGACACCGGAAACCGCCGCTGGCTCCCCTTCGAGATGGAGAGCATCGACAGCCCGTGGGAAACAGACATTCCATACGAGGGAATCTACAGCCAGACGTATGCGCTTTATCAGGATGTAAACTTTCGATACTGGTTTGCCGACGAGGAAATACAGCAGTTGCGAGGACATGTGCAGCAGTTTGAAGTGCCCCGCCCCGAGTATGAGCTTATCCTGACTTACTTCCGCAAGCCCGTGGGGCTGGAACGGGGAATCTATATCACTATCAGTCAGATTATCAGCCGATTCGGCAACACCTCGCTGCGGCTCACCGCCACCAAGGCGGGACGTGCCATGCGCGAGTTGGGATTCCAACAAGTAAGAGTATCCGATGCCAACTATTGGGTGGTGGTGGAGCGTACCGCCGAAGAGGTGCAGCATCTGTTGCCCGACGAGGCGGAACGGACGGATCTCCCCTGCGGAAAGCCTTCCGCGGAGAGTTCCGGACTGCCCTTCTGGCTCCCTTAGTGGAGGGTTTGGATAGTTGTTTTGCAACTTTATATTATAGGAGAGTAAAAGGTATCTCCCTTTAAAGGAAAGAATAATCAATATATTATTTATATAAGTTATAAAAGAACCTTCCAAACCCTCCACTGCCCTTTATTATTATCCCAACCGTTATCGGGCGGACACACGGGTCCGCCCCTACAACAAAAAATATTAAAGAACCATGACCAAACAAGAACTTGCCCTGCAATACTTTCCCGATTCCATCTCCGAAACCGCCGTGCGCCACCTGATGCGCTGGATAACCGGTTGCCATCCCCTTGTCGAAGCCCTCGGCAAGACCGGCTACCAAAGCCGGAACCGTTCCCTCACCTGGCGGCAGGTACTGCTCATCCAAGAATTTCTGGGCAAACCCGCAGAGCCGGAGGACCGTCTTCTCCCGTCCTTGCCGCCAGACGGACATAAACGGACATAAACAGACAGGCCGGATTTGCCGGGTGGTATCTTTGTACACGTCAAGGAGATGCAGCGAACCAGCCAAGCATGTTCAGCGAACCAGCCAAGCATATTCAGCGAACAAGCCCAGTCTGTTCAACGAACCGGTCCGGTACATACCGGGAGCCTGTTCAAGCTGTTCAACGCATCCGCCAAGGCTTGCCGGTCCGGTGGATATTCCGGATAATCCGCCACAACCGGTAGTGATGTATAACCATTAAAAAACAAAACAATTATGCCAATCAATTACAGTATCGCCATGTATTCCAACCCCATCATCGCGGATGCGCCCAGAAAGGCCTACGCCAAGTCCCAGTACACCAACATCCTGACACTGGACAAGTTTGCCGAGCACATCGCCAGCCACGGCTCCAAGTACAATCGTGCCGACATCTACGCCGTGCTGATGCAGACCGTGGACTGCATGCGTGAAATGCTGCTGGAGGGAAAGCGAATCGAAATGGGAGACCTGGGCGTGTTCAGCATCAGCATCCAAGGCCAGGGGGCAGAAAGCCTGGAGGCCTTCAACCCCGCCATCCACATTGAGCAACTCAACGTGAACTGGACACCCGGCGACCGCTTCCGAAACCTCATAGACAGTGCCGTATTCAACCTCGTGCCCTCACGCCGTTCCGCCAAGATCCTGCTGAAGAGCATCAAGGCAGGAGAAACCACCGTAGACCTGACGGGAGGAGAAGCCGGCAACTCTGAGCCAGTACAAAACGAGAACCTCTAACCGTAGGGGCGGACCCATATGTCCGCCCTCTCCCCATTCTTATTTTCTAAAATCCAAACATATAAAATTATGAGTGAAACAAAGAATAAAATCACATGGCAAAAAGTATTCCAAGCCATCATTCAGGCGGCAATTGCCGCACTCACAGCCCTGGGAATCACCAGTTGTACGACTATAATTTAACAAAAAGATGACAGAAGAAACATTCCCTATGCTGATTGGCGGAGAGGAAATACTGACTGAACGCCAGCTTCTCACGCAGATGGAGGACGGACCGGTGATGCATGAGGTGAAGTACCTCATCATCCACTGCTCCGCCACCCGCTGCAACCGCGACTATACCGCCGAGCAACTGCTCCGCGACCACAAAGCACGCGGTTTCCGCACCGTAGGTTATCATTTTTATGTGAAAAGAAGCGGAGTCATCACACAGCACCGCCGCCTGTTGGAAGTGGGTGCGCACTGCCGCCCCTGGAACCGTTGCAGCATCGGCATCTGTTACGAAGGTGGGCTGGATGCGGAAGGGCATCCTGCCGATACCCGGACGCAAGAGCAATACGAGCAACTGCTGCTCCTGCTGATGAAACTCAAGAAGCTATTCCCCGATGCCCGGATTAGAGGGCATAGGGATATGCCGGGAAGTATTCCGAAGGCTTGCCCATGCTTTGACTGTTCCGAGTATGACTTTTTAGAAAAGTAAACATCTATATAGAGAAGGCTAAAGCAAGCAGATAGTGTCATGCTTTAGCCTTCTCTACGATACTTTATTTATATAAACAAACAGGAATATTGCAATTATATCTTACTAAGAAAAGAGATGAAAATTTCACCAATTCTTTCTATGCTAAATTTTTCCTTCATCGTATTTAATCCATTGCGCCCAATCTGAAGAGATTTAACTGGATTTTCTGATACATATAATATAGCACTAGCAATAGCATTAGAATCTTCAGGTGGTATAAGAAGAGAGTTATTTTCATTTAAATATAAAGGAACATCTCCCACTTCTGTTGCCATAACCACATTCCCTATAGAAAGGTATTCTGATAATTTAAATGGAAACCCAAAATTAGCAAATTTTGAATTTGTTCTTGTCATTGCCAAAATATCACATTCTCTCATCTTTATATATAATTCTTCATCTGAAATAAAGCCTAAATATTTTATCCATGAAAAATCCTTTATTTTATCTAGAAAGGCCATATCACGAACACGACCTTTTCCGACCAAAATCAATTCACACTTACAACCGGCTTGCACAGCTTTTTCTACACCTTCTATCAAAAAATGAGACCCCATCTTTTAAAGCATAAGTCCCAGAATATAATATTTTTATTGGACTTCCAATCGTTGTTTTTGGCATTCCATAAAATGTTGGCGTAGAATTGGGAAGTAAACACAATGGCATGCTTGGATACTTAGATTTATTTTGTCTTAACAAAGCTTCAGAAATGACAAATGATCCTGCTGCCTTTTTATAGGCATAATCAGATATAAATTCACAAAACGAAATGTAACATTTTCTTTTAAAAGATTCATCTGTTCCATCAGCTATATAGCTAGTTTCCACCTGATCAAATATAATTTTATAGCCCAATTTATGAGCATATCGAAAGAATATAAAATCTTCCACATTTAATATAGTAGGGAATATCATGATATTTTTTTTTGAAGAATCATACCACTTTTTTATCTTCTGCTTCCCTTCCTTATAATAACTCAAAATACATCTTTTATAAAAAAGATCAGATAAGTCATAATAATCAGCCTTTCCATATATTCCTTCGGAGGGGTTATTCAACTGTTTATTTTTCTTATAACGAGTAGAAAGCACATGACATTCTATATGTTTCTCATTCATATAATCCACCATATAGCGTCTTCTCTTTGTAGTAGCATAACCTAATGGGAACGACAGCCCCCCCCAATATAAACAATATTTAATTCCATACTGCTATTTTAATATAATAGTAACCATTCATAAAACCTTATTTTATGTAGTCTCTATAGATTCCTATTTAAAATAAAACTCGATTGTTTTCTCTGCTATCCTATTCCAATCAAACTGATCGTTTATTCCAAAACGAAACGCCCCCCTCTGTAACTTTTTAAGCAAAGCGATATCTTTAACCAATCTGAGCATAGCAAAAGCAAAACCTTCAGCATCACCAGGTTCAACTAATAACCCATTAATTTCATTACAAACAGTTTCAACCAAAGCTCCAACCTTAGTTGCTATAACTGGTTTCCCATACATAAAAGAAGTCAGTACAATGCCACTTTGAGAAGCCGATTTATAGGGAAGTAAAATAGCAACAGACAAACGATTCAGTTTCATCATCTCTTCATTTGTCAAAAAACGATTTATTACGACACAATTTTTCTTCGTTTTAAAAAAATAGGTATTTTCATCATATCCTCCTCCGGCTATTATCAAATTAAAAAATTCGCACTCGTTTTCTAACCGTTTATATGCCTCCACTAATAAATCCAAGCCTTTATATGGTTTAATATAGCCATAAAATAAAAATGTTGGCTTTGAAATATTGACACTAACAGGCAAAATGACATCTTTTTCATAAAGAAGTAAAGTTTCCAATTTACCAATTGGGATCATTGTCATAATTGCCTTGCTCGAATTAGGAATCTGATTAAAACAGTTATATGTGGCCTTTGAAGGCAAAATTACTTTTGAAGCATCTGATATAACCTTATCCAATAATGGAGTTGTCTTTTCTCCTGTCTGATGAGAACCTACTTCATGAAATGTATGTATCAGGTTTTCCTGTTTCAATGCATCATGAATAATAGCCACCCAAGGATGCTGTCCTATTATATTAATTGCATCATAATGCTGTTGTTTTATCTGCTTTAAAGTTAGTTTAAATATCAACTTATTGAGCAACAACAATTTGGGAGAATAAGAAAGAATGCGGAGTAAGAAATATTGTACGTTTAGTCCTATCGAATCATTATAAATCTCTCGTATCACATCAGCCTCCAATTTTTGAATGCCAAGTCTCTTTTTAGCTTTAAAATATTCAAACCCTGAAACATATCCTTTATCACATATTAAATCTGTTATATAATAAAAGTCAACACAGATGTTTTTTTGCAAGATATTTGGCTAAACATAACGAAGCCTCAGAGTGATAAAAAGCAATAATAGCTATTTTTTTCATTGTCAATCAAATATAGTTTTATAAGGAATAAAAGCCTCAGGCCACGTGCCTACAAAAATCGAATTATTTAATCTATAAAAGAAATATGCAATCAAAATAAAGATTATTACAATTCGAAACTTCCTAAAACACTCAATAAACAGTGGCATCAATAGAAATGAATAATCAAAAAATAGTGCAAACCGACCCAAATGATGTAAGGTAGCACTAAATAAATTATATATACATAAAGAAATCACATAGCACATTAATAAAAATTGATATCTATTTTTCTCTTCACCTTTTAGCTTTGATACTCCTAAAGAATAAGCCGCTATCCAAAAAAGAGCCAATATATGTGTCGAAACGCTACGCATACTAGCCCATTGATCATCAACTCCAACTGTTGTATAAAACTCTGACATACTTTCCATCGTATTACCCAATAATGCGAAATATGGAACGAAACCTCCCATCAACTGTGAAATTCCCATAGAAGCACCCACAGATACAATATATAGAAAAAAAGATATAAAGGTCTGAGCTTGATTTTATATAAAAAATATACGCCAAAGAAAATGACGGATGACAAATGAATCAAACAAGCGACCAATGTTACAATCAAAAAAGGGAACAATTTCCGCTCTAATATAAAGGGGATTGTCGAAATACAAACAATGATGGCAAATGGATTCCTCGTTGGAAAGAAATAGTTCAATGAAACATATACACAAAATGCAACAATTGGATATTTACAATACTTAAGAACTAAATACGAGACAATCCAAAACCTAATAGCATTAGTTATTAATAAATAAAAAGTGTACGACCCAACGCCTAACGATTTTAATAATATATTTACAAATACAAAACCAAACTCAACTTGATTATCTTTATTAGAATACCTAGTAAACGAAAATATATTATTCCAATCTGAAAACTGAAATATATTATAGTATTGACTCCAATCTGTCCCAGTTTCCCATCTTAATCCATTAAAAGCAACTAATATAAATGATATGTAAACTAATATAAGTTTCTTCGTCCTCCTAGATATTCTATCACAATCAAAAAACATCATAATGAATACCAAGGAATAAACAATAATATATATATCCATAAGAAGAACTTGTAGAAATTATTTAGTTACCTATAACAACTTACAAAGATGTCACAATATATAAAACATAGACACTATTTTTTCAGTTACCTCAAAAAAATTCGTTTCTTAATATATCTCATCAATGCCCTAAAAAAGAACAAAAAAGCATTTACAGGCGTTATTCTTAACACTTCAAATAATAAATCATAACGAGTCTTAATTTCCGGATGTAACAATGAGTATAAAAACATGCATTTATACAATTTCTCGCATATATTTTTTTGATGCTTTTTTATAAGTACAACCAAAGGTCTTATAAATATATAAATCGTGAATTCTTAACTTTAAACTAACATTATACCTATCTTTCAAAGTAAAACTATCTTGATGTCTTCTATATACACTCATTACATCACTCATCTCTCTTAACATTCCTTCATTAGCACAACTTAAAAACAATAAGATATCCCAATAAATAAATTTTTCATTAGATATTGCTTGTTTATAAATAGGACTAAAAAAACATTCCTTCTTAATACCACAGAAGCCGTTGGAACTATCCATCTTTCATATATCTCCAAACCCGTATAATCAGCATCTCTAACATTAGAAAAAAATCCGATCGGCTTTTTCATCAAACTCATAATGCTCAATCGTGTTATGAAAACACATTGAATATTCCAAATTAGCTTCAAGAAAATTTATTTGCTTCTGTAATTTCAAAGGATCAGTCCAATAATCATCACCTTCACATAATGCAATATATTTACCACTACATTTTTCATTTATTATAAAAGATATCTTATTTCCAACTCTCGAATATAAATTTTCAGATTCATAAATAGGCTTTATCAGCTTAGGATACCTTCTTGTATATTCACTAATAATTGAAGCTGAATTATCAGTAGATGCATCATCATGCACAACTACTTCATAGTCAAAATTCGTTTTCTGCATTATAAAACCATCTAAACATTGTCTCAAGTATGGTTCATGATTATATACAAGACATTGTATTGAAAGCAATATATTTTGCTCCATAATTCTTTATTTTAATATATATTCTATTTAAAACAAATAAAGGTAGTTTTAACCAAACCTTCATAACCAAAAAAATCCCAATGCAATGCAGACCACTGATGGGATATAATAAGGCCGTAGCATTGATGCTCTAGTACTTTTTTTAATATCGGATCTTTAGCAATGCTATAAAATTCATAATAGACATTATATCCTATTTTTATCCGTTCCCTACAATCTTTTGATCCATAAATACTATATGGATTTACCCTATACACCCCTCCAATAAATGAATGACAAACTCCAATCCCTTTATTCAGCAAAAAATAGAACAAATGGGTATCCCTATAATATTTAAATTTTTCACAAACTGAAATATCCAATGAATCCTTTCGATAAACACAAGTAAGAGTTTGCGCAACAAAATCTTTTAAAAAAAAGTATCTCCGATCAAAGAAAAAATAGGTAGCGTTGGGATGCAAACGAAAATATTCTTTCTGTGCAGAATATAACTTTTGATTATCTTCTCTATATACGTTATAACAATGACATGAAAATGTACATTCATCATGTTCTTCAAGAAAATCAATCTGCTTTTGCAATTTAAGTGGATCAATCCAGTAGTCATCACCTTCACATATTGCAACATATTTTCCTAAAGAGGCTTCATGCATTATTTTATGTAAAGACCCATCACATTTAGAGTAACGATTTTCTTTCTCAAGTATTACCTTTATCACATCTGGGTATCTTTGGACATAGTCTTTTATTATAGATGCCGAATTGTCTGTTGATGCATCGTCACGTATTATAACTTCAAAGTTGAAAGTCGTTTTTTGCATTACAATACCATCCAAACATTTTTTCAAATAAGCCTCATGATTGTAAACCAAGCATTGTATTGATACTAAAGGTCTTTCCATTTTTATAATTGCAAACCATTACACAAGACACCGTAGGCAATGTCTTGTCGTTATCTATTACAGTAAGGAGAAATATATAGCTCCGCAGGTTAGTGTTCAATTTAGAGCATACCCCAATTTATAGGCACTTTTATAGTACCTACTTGTATTCATGTTAAAAATTGAAAGTTTAATTTATTAGTCTCGTAACACACCGCTGCTGTACATAAAATTATCATTTTAAAATTTTCAGCAAAGATATGTATTATATATTTGAGCCCTAATTTGACTACTTACTACAATGTTAGAGAAATCTTAACATATATTTTATTCCCATCTTCATCAACAAAATAAGCGTTTGTATAATCGCCATGAGTTAAACCTCTAAGTTTATCTATAACTTCTCCTACAGTTGAAACCTCTGATAAATCCAACTTACAAAGTTCTAAAAATTCTTTCCTTGTATGAAAAGTCCCAATATTTTCAGGAAGTATAACTTGATAAGTCCCATTTACTATATCAATAAAATTTTGCTTCAACAATACGATTTCTTTTTCCAAGACTCTTTCATAAACTTCTTTTGAAGTATCATTTGCATATATAGGAACAGACTCCCTACAAATGATGTATCCATTATCCACTTTTTCATCCATTTCATGAATAGTTGCACCAACTATAGTATGGTTTATAATTGCAAAAACCTGAGGATACCAACCCCTATTTTGTGGATTATAACCAGGATGAACATTCACACAACGGACTTGGGATATTAGTTCTTTTGGGAAGAGCTGTTTGCAATGTAGGGAAATAATCAAGCTATATCTGGCTATTAATTCACAGATATTATCTTTAACATCTATCTCCTCTAATTCTTCAATTCCACTTTTATAGTTCTTTACAATATTACTTTGCCTGCTCTTTTTAAAATCAAACAAATCTAAATAATCAGGAAAAGAAGATACTAATAAATTTATAAACTTATTATAAAGTAGTCCATTATCGGTCAAGAGTAAAATCTGTTTCATTTAATAATTTTACTAATAAAGAAGTTATATATTCAATTTCTGAAATAGTTAAAGTGTAGTACAATGGCAAGCATAGAATCCTACTTGATATATCTTCAGATATAGGCATGCTTATATAAGGGAAAAGCCGATTGAAAGCATTAATAGAAGGATAGAAATATCGACGGGGATAAATATTTTCATCATTCAATGCCTTCATAACTTTTAAGAGCTCTGCTTCATCCTTGAAGATAACCGGGAAATAACCATAGTTGCAATCTTCTGTTATTTTCTGGAACGAAAGAGACGGAATCTTGGAAAGTTCATTCTTATAACAGGCATATTTCTGCTTTCTGTCTTCAAGCGCCTTATCCAGATATTTCAAGTTAGCCAAACCAACGGCTGCATGTACCTCGGTCATTTTGGCATTGGTACCGTCTTCTACAATATCTGCATGGTTTTCGAAACCGAAGAAGCGGATGCGACGAAGCTTGGCATCAAGCTCTTCGCTATTGGTGAAGCAAGCACCGCCTTCAGTGGTATTTAACATCTTGGTAGCATGGAAACTGGTGCATGAGATATCACCATATTGGAAGACAGACTTTCCTTTATAGTTCACTCCTACGGCATGAGCCGCGTCATAGATAACTTTCAAATTATGCTTTCTGGCGATGACATCAATAACCTCTATGTCACATACGTTGCCAAATACATGCACAGGCATAATGGCAACCGTATGATACGTAATCTTCTCTTCAATTTTTTGAGGGTCGATATTAAATGTTTCAGAATCAATATCAACAAAGACAGGAGTACATCCTTCCCACAAGATTGAATTGCTTGTGGCAATGAATGTAAAAGGCGTTGTAATAATCTCTCCTTTCAATTTCAAAGCACGAATGGCCATCTGCAGGGCGAAGGTGCCATTTACACATGATACCACATTGGAGACTCCCAAATGCTCTCCTACCTCCTTTTCAAATCTCTGAACCAAAGGGCCATTATGCGTCATAATGCCGCTTTCCCAGATTCCTTTCATTAGCTCATTGACTTCCTCCAAAGGAGCAAGTGTAGGCATCGTTACATAAATATTCTTTAAACTCATTTGCTTTTGTTTATAAAATCATCTACTAAAATTGCCTGACGAAGAATAGCCTGGTATTCTTCGT
>Ga0192234_1118_pt1 | contig 17325 bp, 17 predicted proteins | sample Koala_Koa27_B3_FD_131232 | JGI IMG/M metagenome (GOLD analysis project Ga0192234, IMG submission 131232) | Enriched cells from koala feces incubated with labeled cellulose particles, San Francisco Zoo, California, United States - Koala_Koa2-7_B3 ...
CAATCCCCTCAATCCGAAGTTCATGACCGACATCTCCGATGCTTACGAGAGTTCATACAGCATCATGCTCAACCTCAACCGGTCGTGGGCGGCGAAGCAGGGCGATTTCTTCGTCGAGTCGCCCACCATTCTCTTTGCCGCCATCATCTGGTTCCTGCGGGTGTATAAGGACGGCAGGTATTGTACCTTCCCCCATGCCGTCGAGTTCCTTAACAAGCCCTACGAGCAGATTTTTCCCATCATGTCCTCCTATCCCGAACTGGAGAACTACCTCAGCCCCTTCCTCGATGCGTGGCTGGCGGGAGCTGCCGACCAGCTCATGGGCCAGATCGCCAGTGCGAAGATTCCCCTGTCCCGCATGATCTCGCCGGCACTCTATTGGGTGATGTCCGCCGACGAGTTCTCTTTGGACATCAACAATCCCGACGAGCCGAAAATCCTCTGCATAGGCAACAATCCCGACCGGCAGGCGATCTACGGTGCTGCGCTCGGCCTGTACAACAGCCGTATTGTAAAGATTGTCAACAAGAAGGGCAGGTTGAAGAGTTCCATCATCATCGACGAGCTACCCACCATCTTCATCAAGGGACTGGACAACCTGATAGCCACCGCACGCAGCAACAAGGTCGCTGTGCTGCTCGGCTTTCAGGATTTCAGCCAGCTTATCCGTGACTATACCGACAAGGAGGCGAAGGTGATCATCAACACGGTAGGCAACATATTTTCAGGACAGGTCGTAGGGGAAACGGCCAAAACCCTCAGCGAGAGGTTCGGCAAGATACTTCAGAAACGCCACTCCATCTCCATCAACCGGCAGGACGTTTCCACCTCCATATCCACCCAAATGGACAGTCTCATTCCACCCAGCAAGATCAGCGGACTGACACAGGGAATGTTCGTCGGCTCCGTAGCCGACAACTTCGGGGAGAGGATTGAACAGAAAATCTTCCACTGCGAGATTGTCGTCGATGCCAAGAAAATAGCCGAAGAGGAAAAGGCATATCAGAAGATACCCGTTATCACCGGCTTCGTGGACGGTGAAGGGGTGAATCACATGAAGGAAATGGTACAGGAAAACTACAACCGGATCAAGGAGGATGTCAGACGGATCGTGGCCGACGAGCTGGAGCGCATCGCCGCAGATCCCAACCTCAGACATCTTCTGGAACTGAACAAATAACCGTAAATGCAAGGCCTTCACACACGTGGAGAACCGTGTGTGAAAGGGTCCGCATTTCATCGATTGCGTCTCCTGTGCCCCTCGTCATCGTCTTCCATCCGTTTGAGCAGAACTTCACGCAGGCGGTCGATGAAGTAGGTTCTGTCTCCCGCCTTACGCCGCCGCATCCGCGCGTAGTAGCTCGAGGCATTCTTCACGTTCACCCCCAGCACATGGCAGACGTATTCCACCACACGCCCGAGTGTCACCTCACCGCCGTTGAACATCTTCAGCTCGTGGCAGGCATACAGCAGTTCCATCAGGCAGATGACCTCTGCCGTCCAGCAGACCGGGGGATCACCCTCTGTAGTCGGCAGACATGCCGGAGCGATGGCGGAACCGCACTTATGAATGAACCTGCATCTGTCCAGCAGACCTTTCAGGTACTCCAGCGTACCAATGATATAGGCATAGCAGGGCAAGTGCTCTTTTTGTGCTGTGCGGTAATGCTCACGCAGAATAACCAGTTTGCAACTTAGATATTGCAGCTGGAAAAAGACGAGCGTAACATCCTTTTCCACACGTTGCAGCTCATAGACCTCACGGATGAACTCGGTGTTGGCGTTTGCCAGTGTATTCCTGTCACTCTCTTCTCGCTCCAGTAACAGGAAATAAGGGATAAAAGTAAACAGTTCCATGCTGTTCGGGATTTTAATTAAACACCGGCAAGATAGCGAAACGAGCACTGATAGCCGTTACGCTTTTTATTTGAAATAAGCTCTACATCAAGCCTGATGAATTTTTATTTGCTCCGCCACCGGTGAGCCAGTGCCTGCTTCAGCCTCCCCGGAGTGCATCCCATGTTTCTTTTACAGAATTCACACAGACGGCTTGCTGATGAAAATCCGTTCCTCTCCGATATTTCTCCCAGTGAAAGTCCATGATTATATTTTATATCCAGACATATGCGTTTTATTCGCCGATTCCTTAGCCAACGTCCCGGGGGTAACCCGTAAACAGACAGGAACCTGTTTCTGAAGGCCGAATAACTCATACGGCACAGCAGGGAGAGTGTACCGACGGAATACACGCCGGGGCTGTAAAAAATCACTTTCAGACGAAATACGGCGACGGACAATATCCTCAACCGCCTTTCTGCGAACTGAAAGTCCAGTTCACTGACACAAGTGGAATATCCCCGGAGCTGTTTCCTCCGTTCCAGATAGAAATACAAGCAAACCTCCCTGCAAATATCATGCAGGGAAACAGATGGGCCTATAGCATACAAAATCTCACAAAGCCAAAGCATTTCCTCCGTGCGTCCCCTCTTGCGGCATGGCAGGACGGCATTTGCCCGCAACCTGCACAAAACATCCCTGTCCCGTGAAAGGGAGAGCAATACCAGAACGGCCCTGTATGCAGGACAAGCCATGCCGGGGAGTTCCGGCAGCATCTCCAGCACACGGAGCACATGACCGCAGAGTTCAGAGTTCCCTGCGTACCTTCCCAACACGAGCAGCCTCTTTATCTTCTTCGTCCGGGAGAGTCTTCTCACATCATTGCAAAACAGGCTGACCATCTCTTTCTGCCCATCCTGCGCATGCTTTCTGAACAGTTCCAGAAGATCAGGCTCCGCCATTCCCGCCCATACCCGTTTACTTCATACCGTGCCTTATCATTCACAGCACACCCATTATTCTGATACAATCGTCATCAACCAGACACGGGTATTGCGCCAGTCGTTCCAGCACCGGTTCCAATGCGAATCCCTGTATAATTCTGTGACGTTTGCTGTCACTACAAAACACACTTTCCATCTCCATTTCAGGAAAGTAACACAGAAGATGGGCGGCAGAGGCGTCAAAAGCCACAGGGCCGTCCTCGTGAAGAAAAATGTAAATATCCGACACATTTGCACTTTCCATTCCCTTGATCAGATCTGTTATCTCCATCTTGCACATTTTATAATATTTTTACATTTTTTCTTATTTCCCGAATACTCCGAGCATACGAATTTTCGGTTTTATGCCAAACATCCTATTCTACGGCCTTACGGAATTCCTTATCCGCAAAAAGCTCCGCCAGTCCCGATATCTGCTTCAGGCGCAGCAACTCATCCTTGTCCATACCCAGGTTCCTGCGTATCCACGAATCCGACATGCCCGACCTCGTAAGTTCCCCGACAAGCCGTGTCATAAGCTCGATCTTATGCATTCCACGGGCACGGTTATGGCGGATGGTAGAGGCCATACGCTCGGCCAGATCCTTACGGATGACGGTAACGGGTAACAGTCCGTTCTCCCGCTTGTATATTCTGGGCGAGGTCATCATGACCTTATACCTGTGATAGCCGTCCACAAGCTCGTACACATCCTCTTTCTCAATGTAATAACACACGCACGGCATCGTGTACCCATCCTCCCAAATCGAGAGTTCCAAAAGCCGCATCTCAGGAGGGGCCGTCACGTTGGGATTATAGGAATTCGCCCTGATCCTTTCCACCGGTACAGCCTTGACGCCATACACGGGACTGGTAAATTCATTGTCCATCTTTTCATTCATTAAAATAAGATCTATATTCATCCATCATCTTCCGTCTTCTTTCCTGTTCCTGTTTATTTGGTGAAAAGCCCATGTACTTGCAACAGTGGTCGTTTTTCAGGATACAGATGCACATCCGCTTGTACGAGGGCAATTCACGGAATTCAGGCAGGTCTATGTCATCAAGGTATTCCATCCTGACCGGGAGCTTGTGCGTCCTGTATCCCGATGTCCCGCCAAGTTCGAAAGGGATATTCAACCTCTTGAGTTTCATGATCGTTTCTTTTGCCAGACAGCCGCCCTTCTCCCGCCAGAACCGCACGCTTACCTCCAGTTTATCCAGATAGTTGTTCCTGGCATCCTCAGGAAGGGTGTCCAGAAGGAAAAAAAGATATTTTTTCCAGGTCATTCCCTCAGGCAGCCTGACACCCCGCCATCCCATCGCTACAGAGTTACCGTAACCCCCGGCAAAATTAACACCGTTCACACGTCCCAGCATCTTGCCCCACATCTCCGGCTCGATCACCCTGTACAGATGCAGCGACGGGATGGCCTGGGAAATGAACGGGCTCGCAACACGCTGGCTGTTCAGAGGAACACCCGCCTGATAATAGAGGTCATACAACCTGTTGTATTTCCAACGGAAACGGCCATTGGCAGTCCATATATCCGTAGTATGCCAGTCATACAACGGATACACGTTGTCTATGCCCTCATCGACAGGACATATCCAGTCGGCTGAAGGGCCCGGAGTGCTACGATAGATCGTTCTCCAACGGTTAAAGCTTTCCTGGGTACGTATTCCAACCAGACATGCCACTTTTTGCACTCCAAGTTGCTTGCGGAGCCAAAAGGAAAAATATTCCTGGAACTCGTAATCCCACATCTGCGGAGTATAAAAATCAAATGCTTCCGTACCCAGGTATTCCACAGGCATCTCCCTGACCCAACGGACACAAGGGTCCCAGGGCCGCCAGAATCTCTGGTACATGGATGCAGCCGAACCGACCTTGAAAGGCACGCAACAGCGGTAAACATCCAGAATATCCCGGTTCGAAGACAGCATCTCATCCACATACTCCGTGGTCAGGGAATACTGCACTTCGTAATCCATATGGAATACTCCCATCCGACCTCCATATTGCCTGATATGCTCCACACAGGCATTCAGCAGCACACCGCTGTCCTTACCCCCCCGAAAAAGAAAGGCACACATAATCATACTCGCCGAAGATTCTTCTGATCCTCTCCCGCAACGCCTGATATACATTCATCCGAGTTCCTCCCATTCTCTTTCAGCCATCCTGTTGCCCACTGTCGGAACCCATACGTACCAATTCCATCATAACATATAACTTGGTTTCCCGGATCGTGATGAAATTCATGTATTTGAAAATTCCGGCATCCCGTTTCTGAACGGTCGCCCGCAAAGGGGAAGTCTCATCGCCCGACTCCTTGATCACGCTTTTCAACAGCTTCAGCAACTGGTTCCCCCTCTCCCTATCGGGAGTGGCATAATAATTATCAATTTTATAACCACCATCGAGTTTTCTCTCAACAGGCATGAAAGCCACTACCTGGTCTTCATGGTAGAGAACATGCCAGGTAAACATCCGGGAGGATTTATAAGGGTAGTTGTTATTCTCCCGCAGATATGCAGGACTAAGTACAAAGTGCCCTACGGCCAGATAAAGTTCGGGAGATTTTCCCTCAAATATTCGTACTTTCAGTTTCATAGGCATACATTTCATACATATACTGGTGCTTATTTACTATTCCTGCCCCCGCTATCTTCACGATTACGCTATTATCCATAATCCGCCCCCCCGGTTTCAGGAAAAGTTTCGGGTTCTTTTCCTCTCCCGTACGTATCTTTTATAGGGATCAGAAAACGACTCCTAATACCGGCTTTTCTATAACCTCCCGTAAAATAGAAATATTCTTTCAAAGGTGAATTACGCAAGAACCTATCCAGCAGAGCGTATGATCTGAAATGCTTCAAATGCCCCTGGTAGGAGTTTAGCACAGCCAACATCTTTCGCAGTCTTTCCGGAGCGGGTTTTCCTTTGGAACTCTCTTTTTCCAGCCTGTGTACCGCTTCCCGAAAAAATCCTGCGGTACGTTTTGACGGATATTTCCTGTACGGTCTCACATACGCTCCCAGAAAAGCCACACCACGACTGTAATGCTGCAATTCGATTTTATCCGGATGCAACTCCAACTCCAATTCTTCCTTCAAGAATTCCCGTATCCATGGAATCAGTTCCTTTAGATAGCGTTTGCTTGGATGGACAATAAAAAAAATCATCCACATAACGCCCGTAATGTTTACAGCGTAAAACACGCTTCACATATCCATTCAACTCCCCCAAATAGATGTTACTGAACAGCTGGGATGTCAAATCTCCTATGGGAAGTCCCACACCTTCCGGAGAATTGAACAAACTTTTCGTGGGTGGAAGTCCTTCCCAATCTTCCGCGCTACCCCGTATCCGGCAATCCCGCTGGGGATTTCTGAATATAATCTGTCTTAGCAGGAAATCTATCAGTTCCATATCCGGGCATTCTTTTTGTTTCCGGCTTCTTCTATATCGTTCCAGTCCCTTGCAGATAAGATCGTACAGACGATCCTTCCTGATACTCATGAAATACCCCCTTAAGTCCAGTTTTAATATATAGGCACTATAACGATAATTTTGCGTACAACTGCGTATGTGGTGTTCCAGGCGTGCTATTCCCTGACTTGTCCCCTTTCCTCGGCGACATGAATAACTGTCAAAAATCATTCTGCCCTCAAACATAGGAGAAATATAATTATACAACAGATGATGCACTACCCTGTCCCTGAAATCCGAGGCAAAAATTTCTCGCTTCACTGGCCTGTTAACCACGAAACATACCCCAGGTGAAGGAGTGTAGTTCCTATCCCTTATCTGTTCATACAACTCCATAAGATTATGTTCCAGATCAATCTCAAACGCAAGCTGGCTCGCAGTATTTCTTTTCTTCTTCCTCGCCTCGTAATAGGCCTGAAAAAGATCCGTAAGCAAATCCTGTCTCTTATAACATTCAGCCATTTCTGTAATTTACATTCAAAGGATTCCCTGCCTCGTACAAGGATAAATTCTTGGGAAGAACGCACCCCAAACCCGTACGCCCGATTGTTGTTGTTCAACGGGTTCACGTTCGACGAGTTGAAGTTCAGGTTGCGACCGTTGTTCTGGTTGTTCGGAACCGCCGACCAACAGTAGCCGTAGCTGCCAACGTTGTTCGCCCCGCCATTGGAATAGTTGCGATACCCCGACGCAGGGAAATATAACCACTTATTGTATATATCGGAGGACCTTTCGGAACCCCGATATAAAACTGTCCATTACTGCCCGCAACATGGCTTCGGATACATCTATCCGCCATGACCGTTTTTACACGAACAGTGGGTTACTGAATTTATCTGGCACTCTCTCGCAAGTCTTGGCTATACGAAATGCTGGCCTTATCCTGTTTTGTGTAGGCAAAGGAATCCTTTTTATTTATATCTTTTCTTGTTTATATTTTTTCTTGACTCTTTGCGTCCTGTCTCCGTGCATAATCATGCCAAGCCGACAATTGCTTCGACAGCAACTCCACCTGTTGGGCAAACGCCGCATACTGCTTCACACTGATATGCCGCATATCTTGCAACAGTCTTAAACGGACCTTGACTCCTACAACCAGATCTCTTGCCCGTTCAATATACGGAAGTTTTCCAGTCGTAGCATTAGCCCTGTATATCATTACCATAATCTCGGTCAGATCCTTTTTCAACACCTCCACCAGTGTATATTTCACATCACGGGGAATCTTTCCCGTCTTCTCATACACACTCCTTAACAAATCATATGCAGCCTTATACACAGGCAAATTATCATAAACTGCCACTTCTCATTCATTGTATATTAGAGCATCTTTTTCAACTCATTTACAAATAACATACAATCCATCGGAGTACTTTCCGCCAGATTGAACATCCGGATTCGCATGATTAACTCTCCATGCGGAATATTACTCCGTGACAGATTCTGCACACACGCATCTCTCCTCCCTACAACTGAATGCTCCGATGAAAGTTCCTGTTTCCATTCTTCAAACCTCTGTCCGTCTATAGGTTTTAGCGTTCGCAACACAAGACGGTCAGGCATAGTCTCCATATGCTCCAAAGAACCTATATACTTTTGTTCATGCTTACATGGAAATCCCACTGAAACTATCTCACCGCCACCGAGTGACTTTAACCTTCTTTTTATGGCCTTCAAAGGCTTGATCTGCGTACAGACAGCGTAAGCAGACTTTTCATAAGCTTTCCAGAAAAGCCCCTCACGATAAAGAATGATACTTCCGTTATTACCTGCTTCAGCTTCTATAAAATCCTTGCTGGTCATAATTATTTAATTTTAATATCTATAAAAATCGACCGGCCTCGCCGGTACTATCCCTACGGCCTTAAAGCCGTAGGGATAATAATCAAGTAGCAAATAGTGAAACGGATACGGTCGCTACGCTCCCTATTCTTGGGAAGAACGCACCCCATACCCGAACGACCGAGCGTCGTAGTACAACGGGTCCACGTTCGACGAGCCGAAGCGCAGGCCGCGACCGAGGCTCTCGGAGAACGGAACCGCCGACCAACAGTAGCCGAAGCTGCCAACGTTGACCGCCCCGCCGCTGGAAAAGAAGCGATACCCAGACGCAGGGAAGAAGATGGTTTTATTTTTTGAGGAGTCAGTGTAAAAATTCCATCCCTTCAAGGAGCTGTCCCACTCTCCGTTGATTTGAGAAAGTGTACTTACATACTCCCCGGTTGTTGTGAATCCCGTAAAAGCATTACTGGGGGGAAGTTTGAAGCCCACAGGAGAGGGATCATAAATCGTTTTTATGACATTTTCGTCATTGGCAGTATCAACATACTTATCTTTATTGTTATCGGCACTCCATAGATTTGCATATGTACAATCGCCATAATCTGGACTCTGCATCACATCCGGTTTGAGAATATAATTCGTGATACAAGGGGCGCCGATAGAAAAGTCCTCCGTTTTAGGACTTCCCGTGTGAGCATTGCCGTCTTTGTCGTACCAGGTTTTATTGATATCGCGTAATCCATTCGAAGGCAGGAAAGGATCCTTGCGTCCCCATTGATAGTAAGGATGATTACCACCGACAACGATTGATTTAGAGGCCTGTCTGATAGTTATTGTCTGACTCTCTCCTCCGGCTGTGAATTTGACCTTGCAACTACGCTCTGCATAATTCGTGGTACTTCCATCGCACCAGCCGAGATTGACAGACATCAATTTATACTTCTTACCCTGAAAATTGGTAATTTCAATGGCATTATTGATATCTTCATCGGTAACCCAGATATGCCAGGACCACAGGACATTGTCGCCGGCATCCTTGATGGCAATGATGGCATTACCCTGTCGGATGGTATTCTTGTCCACCGTGAAAGATATATTGCCGTTGCCCGTATTGTTGTATTTTATATCGGTAACCAAATTCGGTGCGTCCTGCCATACCAGTTCTGCTTTAGCAGGCGTGCAGTCAGCGTTGTTGCGTATATAGGGGTCAGTGATCGCGTTACCAGCATGGTTGATGAAATGACTCAGAATAAGAATAGGGGTTCCGAACGAAGCCGTACCGAACGTAGCCGTAGAGGTATATGCGGACGTATTGGTCGTACCACCTTTGATGGCATTTCCATATACCAGAGGGAAAGAGTAATATCCCGGAGCACCGACAACGTAGCAGTTGGCGGTGTTTTCATCCACTGTGCCACCATTAGTCTGGTTGGCAAGATTATATGGGACAGTTTCAGTACCTTTGACCGAAGCATTCTGTAGAGCAGCCGTATGTTGAGGATTAGCCTCTACGCCAGTCTGTGCGATGACAGTTGCATTGTATGATTGTGGAGTATCTCCACCATTTCCGGATACGGTAAACGCATCCAGCCAGCCGGGTCTGGTATTGCTCCATGATGCCCCGCCATCTTCTGAATATTGTGCGGTCCATGCGACAGCCTCTTTAACCCCTTTGGTGTTCTGCCGGTAACTGGTCACATTGTATTGCTGCGTACCGCCTTCATAGGTAAAGTCGGCCGGGGAGGTAACGGCAAGTGTGTAGGTCCAGTTTATGGAACTGCTGGAAATCTTATAAGTGACGGTCTTGCCAACAGGCCAGACCGTGCCTTTGAGATCGGCAGTCAGCGTGTGGTCCATGCTGGAGTTATCAGTGAATACGACTTCAAGTTGCGCGCCGTCGGGAAGGGTCTGCGGAACCATCATGAAGGTCTGCGCATCGACAGTAAGGGGTTCGTCCGGGATTCCCGTAATGGATCTGTCCAATGTCTGCGGGAAAGTGGCGGGAGTACCTACACCGCTCCATGTCTGCGTTCCCATGTTGTAGGCCCCACTGGAATATACATTTTTCAAACTGACGCTCTTTACGGTACCTCCCTGCATGTCAGCTCCGCACACGAACCTGATGGCGGTCAGGGCATGCCTGAAGGTGAGCGGCACGGCAGCGTTGGTGTTCCCGTCCAGTTCATCCGTCTTTGCCACGAGAAGGTCTTCCTGCTCATTGACATCGACCGGAACGGTCACACTGATGACAGGAGAACCGGCATATGCGCTACCGGAAAGCACATAATGCCCGTTGTCTTTCGGAGCGTATGCGAAGAACCTCATTTTGTATGAAGCCCCGGGCCAATAATAGGCGGAGGAAAGGACATAGTCATTGCCGGACTTGCTGGCAGTGGCATTATAGAAGTAGTCGGGGGTTCTGCTTTCGCTCCACGAACCGGTGTAGGAGTAAGCGGAGACACCGAAACTGTTGTACATATTGTCATTCTTGATGGGAGTGGCACGGGTAAGAGCTGCCGTGTCCGGACGATCGTCCGAAGAGGGTGAAGCAATGCTGTCTGTGTAAAGCGTGTGCAGGTAAAGAGGAGTGCTGCCTCCCTGCAGGGCGATGACAGTACCTTGCGGAACATCAGCATCGGTAGTGGAACGGGTTGACGGAGTCCAGGAGGAGCTGATCTCGGAGGTGAAAGATACATGCGGGGAAAGTGAAGGACGATCCATGTCATCCTCACAAGAGAAAAGGCAAATACTGCCCGAAACAAGCGCCGAAAACAGATGACGCCAAAAGGCGTACCTGCCGGGAAATGATGTAAAACGGGAAAATTTCATATCTGTTACTTTAATGAATTAATCGTACCGGTAATAAAAATCATACAAACGTTAAAAAAGGATTTCCGACATGGATACCCCTTGAAAGAAAATGTCCGGAATACCTCTGGTAAAAAGTGCCTGGAAAGGAACAGACAGGGCGAAGATAGTAAAATCCGGCCCTGTCCCTCGCGGGGTAATGCAAGTCCAATCCCGTCCAGGCTGATTGTTAAATTACAATCAAAAATGAAACAAAATACTTTAGATTTTACATCGCGACATCTACTGGCTGGTCGGTCCACTCGTCAACAGTTACAGTAAACTTGATGGGGTTGCCCAGAACAGGATCACCACCGTTACCACCGGGTACCGGATCCGGATCAATGGTCGGATCGATGGGATTCGTCGGATCAGTGGGGTTCGGATCAATCTCACCAGTACCACCGCCGTTGCCGCAGAAGTTCAGCGTGTAGGTATATTTCTTACCAGGTTCCCAGTTGGTGTTGATACCTACGGCAGAGAATGCGTATTTGCCGTCCTTGGCATCACCTGCTGCCGGTTGCGGGTAAAGCAGTGTTTCATTGGCGCCGTCCAGGCTGTATATGCGACAGAGCACGGACAGGTAAGCACCAGTAGTTGCAGTAGTACCGTCCCATGCCGTTAGCTGCTGTGGAATAAGCATGAAGTTGTCGTCACCGAACATGATGCGTTGGGCATCAGCTGTCAGGATGACGGGCGCCCCTCCCTTGATCATGTAGGCCTTTGTAGGATCGTCTTTTTCACTCCAGTTAGACCATTGGTTTTGCTGCAGGACATAGCTGGACTTGGTTTCTGTTTCCGGAAAGGCAAACTCGGCCTTTGCGGCGGCATTCACCAGTTTAACGCCCATGATCTCAATCTTTATCTTGTCATTGGAACATTTGGCCTTGACCTCGATCTGGGAGAGGGCGTGCTTGAAGTTCATGGCAACACCGGGACCCTCGTTGACAGCCTTAGTTCCCGTATTGTAAGAGATCACAAGATCCTTTTGATCTGCAACGGCCTGTGCGGGAGAGAAACCGGTTATCTTCTTTGACGCATTGTCTATACTCACTGTGCCGGCGGGAGCTTGGGGAGCATAGGCGAAGAAGGCAAGCTCATAACCCGGCCAGTAGTAAGTGGAAGCGGTTGTCCAGTTTACACCGTTATCAGCAGAACTGACACCCAGGTCCGTGAAATAATTCTTGCCATCACCGATGGCGGTCACATTGAATGCCGCCAGATTCTGCAGGCTTGTTACATTGGTACGGGTAACGGCCCTGTCCAAAGAAGCACGGAAGGAAATGCCGCCGCCATTGTTCACGTCAACGACATCATCGTTGGAACAAGAGGTCAACGCTGTTACAGCCATAGCTGCGAATAAAAGATTCTTTTTCATACAGTAAAACATTAAAATTAAAAATATATTAAACAGATAAACTATTCATTCTTTACCTCCGTATCGTGAGGCATGGAGAGCACGGTCCGCAAATCACATGGGAACATCCACGTCAACGTTCTGCCACTCGTCAACCGTGGGATGAAAGCCTCCGCCGTTAACAATGGGCTTGGGCAGGGGAAGGCCGTCCAGCATGATATGGACATCACGGGGATCGGGGGCACCGTCAACCTGCCGGGTCACGTCAAACGTGTAGTAATTCCTACTTCCGTCAGACATGATCACGTAGATGACCAACTTGTGTACAGAATCTTCCGGACCGGTCTGCCCGAAAACCAGAAAGTCGGCCGTCAGGGTGGAGGTACCGTCGGAAACAACCCCGAAAGGTACGGTCACGGGATCGGACGTAAGTTCGTTGCGACCGACAAGCATTCCTCCGGACATACCGGTAAGGGCACCGGAGACACCGTCAGGAGAAATATATTTTAGATTGGACACATTCGTAATCGTAACCCGGTAACGGCATACGGAGAGTGCGGGATAGAGGGTTACCGTTTGGCTCTCTTTGGAGGGTTCAATCACAAGGTCGTAAAGACGGTCGCTGTAAAGACGGTCCGGAGACCCGGCGATACGCTCTCCCGAGGTGCCTTCCGCACGGGGAGCCGGAGAGCCCCCCCCACGTTCAGGACACCTTCGGGGGCATAGGCCTCAAGGCCGTCGAACGAGTCGGTGTTCCGGTAAAGCACGGACTCCGTGTCCGAGTTGACACACAACGCCCTATAACCTCCCGCAGGCACGTTAATGTAACCTCCCCGGTAATCGGTGAACTCGTAGGCCTGGGAGGTACCCCCATCGACAGGGAACAGATAAAGGCGCATGGTTTCAGGGCTCGCGCCGGGAGTGTTACGCCAGTCGAAAACCACCTGTACTCTATAGGTATGGGAATGGTCGTAGCACAAATCCTTATGTTCGCAGGATATTAATAACAGACTTGCAAATATAGTGACAGCCTGTAAGATTAGATTCATCTTGTTCATTGCTTGCCTCCTTTCTCGTTATGGTTGCCTCTTCCCAAAAGCCACACGAGCGAAACCTCCGCTTTCGTGGGACCGAACCAGTGACGCTGCAGGGTCTCTTTCCAGACATAGCAACCGTCAACGGGGTCGTATTTATGGTATTCACCACCCCAGTAGCCCACGCCGATGACGAAATCCAGGTTCAGGCGACGGGCGACGGGTAGCGAGTAGCCGTATTCCAGTCCCACGGCATAGTTCATCTTCTCCCAAAGCGTACCACCCGGCCTGCCGCCCATGTAACCCGTCCCCCCGACCTCGAAGTCGTAGGTGAACAGCTGGCCGTAAAGTCCGAGGTGATGCCCGGCAAGCGGTTTCTCTGCGGCACGGCGCCCGAAGTATTTACGGAGGGCCAATTCACCCCCGTATATCCGCCAGTAGTTATGGTGCCTGTCGCTCTTCCACCAGGCATACATCCAGTTGCCGCCGAACGACCAGCCTCTGCCGAGGTAAAACTCCACACCAAGATTCGGAACAAGAAGGGCATCGTAGAGCAGATTGGTTTTCAGACCCATGTAAAAAGGCTTGAGGGCATTGCCAACGGAAGCGGGCACCTGTACCGTGTCACGAATAACAACGGTTCTTTCGACAGTGTCACGAAGGATGACCGTATCCCGTGCTTCCGCCTCTTTCTGATAAACGGCGATTTCCCGGTCATTTCCGGAAATTACGGGTCCAAACTCACATTCGACCACGGTACAGTTACGGAGTTCGGGAAAAAAATGTTCGGCCATATAACGCCACACGCTCCCGCCACGCAGATTCATCAGCTGTCGCTTGCGGGAATCAACCACTTTACCGCCCCGAACCACCCACACGGGAGTATCACGAAGAATACGGAGGACCTCGTCACGGCAGGGCATGTCAGACTCCCCGACAAGGACGGAGAGGCCCTCCCAGTCTTCTCCCGAGGAGAGGCAGACAAGCACCGAATCGGGGACGGAAAGACGTTCCCGCATGACGGCACGCAGAGACACGAGCCGTTCATCGGACAGGCGTCTGTTCAACATGGAATTCCCTTCAGGGGAAGCGCCGGAACGCAAGCGTACACGGCGCAGTACGGCACGTTCCTGCAGGGAGCGGATGCTCGAAAGAAAGGAGTCCAGACGAGGGCCATTGTCCCGGTAGGAAAGATCCGGAATGGCACTGCCGACGGGGAAATAGAACCGGCAATGCAAGGTGTCACCACCACAGAAAGCCGGACAGACACTTCCCAAGAGCAGGACCAAAACAAAAAACTTCTTCAATTCCATAAAATATAATTTATTCAACATACTTACATATAGCAAAACGAGTTAAAACATTAATCATTAAAAAATATATTTTTCCACTCTCCATGACAGAGAGTGGAAAATAGAGAGAGAAATGCATATACAGGCATTAAAATGCATTTTGTACGAATATAAATTGGAAAATAATATATATAAAAAGAATAATCCGTAGATATACAATAATATAACCTTATATTTTTTACTAAATAACAGAAACAATGGGAATATTATATTTAAAAGAACATACTTCCTGTTACAATTACACAAAATGCATCTGGGAAGGATTTCTATATCACAAATTTTGTGATATAGAAATGGATGAGGAGATAAATGAGACTGATTCCATTTTATTTGTAATAGAAGGAGAACTGGAAATGTCTTGCAACGGAAAAAAAATGAAGCTTTTGGCTGGTAATATGATTTGTTTCGGTAGGGGGAGTAGATTTAAGATCCACTCACGAGGGAAAGGGAGTATTGTTATTGCACAATTTGATAATGCCGTGCAAAGTTGTGAAAAGATTTCATTCGCACAACTTAACAGCCTGGATTCCCCCGGTGATAAAATATATCCTCTTGAAATCAGAGACAGGTTGCATTTGTTTCTCAAGCTTTTAATAAGTTATTTGGAAGACGGAGCCAATTGCGTTCATTTTCATGAAACGAAGCTTAAAGAGCTCTTCTGGAGCATACGGTTTTATTATACAAAAACGGAACAAGCCGCCTTTTTCCATCCCATATTGGGAAATGACTATGATTTTAAAAAAAAAGATATTCAATAATTATAGAAATGCCAGGACAGTAAAGGAACTTGCCGGACTATGTAGAACTCCCCTTTCTTCTTTTAAAAGGAAATTTTTAAAAGAGTTCAGAGAACCTGCGGGTAACTGGTTACAGAAACAAATAAATAATATAATTAAATATAAACTGGCTGATGAGGATATACCGATAGGGAATATAGCTGAAGAGTTGCATTTTTCTTCACACCCCCAATTTTGTAGGTACTGTAAAAGAAACTTCGGATACACTCCCGGAGAATGGAGAAAATTACTGAAAAATAGGGATAAAACTCCAGGAAAGCTCTCCGGTAGAGTGTAATTGAGCGAAAAAGATAAAAAGAAGAACTCTTTAGATAATTGTGTTTAATTGAGAGTTATCTATTTTTGCACACAATTAATATTAATGTTGTTATGTCGCTTTTCCGTATGATAAAAAATGACAAACAAGTGATTTTTCACTCTCTGTCATGGAGAGTAAATAGAGTGTATTTACAAATGTATTATATTCATGATTAAATAATGTATTATAATTATAAAATTAACATATTTTATCTGCTATGTGATTATTCACTTCGTCCAGTACCGACCGGTCAAGTTCTTTCAGATAGATTCTGGTCACTTTCTCCGAGGAATGTCCCAAACATTCACTGATAGTATGAAGCGGAGCACCGTTCTCACGAGCCATCATTGCCCAACAGTGACGCGCGGCATGCAAGCGCAAAGGAATGCTCATACCGATATTCCAGGAAACCTTTTTCAGCGCATACCTCATCCTGTTATAAGCTTTTTTATACCCTGAATAAGGAGTTTCAGATTCATCAACCAGAGGGAAAAGATAGTCACCGGAAGTATCTCCATACCTTTCCAGCAAATTCTGTATCTGCCGGTTAATACCTATTTCAAGCAACTGACCGGTCTTCTGCCTTCTATAGCGGATTACCCCGGGAAAAATATCGCTCTTTTTTAGAAAAGCAATATCTACGAATGACATTCCGCGAGTATAGATACTGAACATAAAAACATCTCTGGCCAAGCATTCCGGTGTTCCGACTGAAAGTGACAGGTTGGCAAGAGACTTCACCTGCTTCATAGGAAGACTTTGTTTGACGGTCTTTTCAGACCGGATTCTGATATTGCAAAAAGGTGAAGGAAATACCAGATTCAATTCAAGACATCCACGCCTGTACACCGCTTTCATATTATGTAAATAAAACCCTATCGTATTCTTGCCCACACCGGCCTCCAGGAGAGTATCACGATACTTAATGACAAGGCGGGAAGAAAGATGTGCAAATGGAAAATCAGTCTTACACAAATGTTTTTGCATGGAATGCAGGGTCGCCTCATACGCTTTTGCCGTCCCTTCATGCCCGGTGTCGAAAAGCACACGGATTCTCTCACGGAAATAGCTGTAAAAACCCACTTTGCCAGTCAGGGTTTCATAGACTCTGGATATATCACATGTCGTATATTCATTACCCTCCCTTTCCAATATGCCTATGGCTTTATCCAAGATTTTACAAATTTTCCGGCATGTACGGTTCATGCGTCGGACAGTTTCCATGGTATATACACCATTAAAGAGTACTCGTCCGCTAAAAGAATCAAACTCACAGGGGGTAATGCTGTATCCTGTATAAAAAACTTTCTTTTTCCGTTTATGAAGGACCTGCACAGCCAATGGATAGGCCCCGCGACTATTACACCGCCCCTTTACTAATACTGTTTTTACTGTTGCCATAACTGTATTATAAATTACTATATGAATTAACTATTTACATAAAAAAGACGCAAAATTCGCATGAAAGAAACAAAACAGCAAACAAAATACATGTTATTTGTAACAATGTTCTACAATAAAAAATAGAAAATCAACAAGAATC
>Ga0192234_1128_pt1 | contig 16397 bp, 9 predicted proteins | sample Koala_Koa27_B3_FD_131232 | JGI IMG/M metagenome (GOLD analysis project Ga0192234, IMG submission 131232) | Enriched cells from koala feces incubated with labeled cellulose particles, San Francisco Zoo, California, United States - Koala_Koa2-7_B3 ...
TATCGGAGTAGCTACGTCTGATTCTCCTTTACATGAATTTACCGATCATGGTCCGATTGTAGAGTATGGAAAGGAAGCTATCGATGCATTTATTTATGATGATAACGGGCAGTTGTATATCAGTTGGAAAGCTTATGGTTTGGATACGCGTCCGATAGAATTGTTAGGATGTAAACTGTCCGCTGATGGTTTGCATTTGGATGGTGAACCTTTTACTCTTTTAGTAGATGAAAAGGGAATCGGTATGGAAGGACAGTACCATTTTAAAGAAGGCGACTACTATTATATAGTATACGCTGCCCATGGATGTTGTGGTCCTTCTAGTGACTATGATGTGTATGTAGCACGTGCAAGGAATTATGGTGGACCTTATGAAAAATATTTTGGAAACCCCATTCTTCATGGCGGAGAAGGAGATTATAAATCATGTGGTCATGGTACTGTGGTGAGAACATCTGATGGTCGTATGTTTTATATGTGTCACGCTTATTTGAAGGGAGATGGTTTCTTTATCGGGCGTCAACCGATTTTGCAAGAAATGGAAATGACGGATAATCATTGGGTGCGTTTCAAGACTGGGAATTTGGCTATAGCTGAACAGCCTATACCTTTTGTCGGTACAAAGCAAGAGCCTCTTTCGGATTTTGAAGATAATTTTAAGGGGAATCAATTGAAAGTTGATTGGACGTGGAATTATCCTTATTCAGATATACACGCTGTGCTAAAGAAAGGAAAGTTATTTTTATCCGGTACTCCAAAGAATAACAATAAATATGGTACAGCATTATGTTTACGTCCTCAATCTCCACAGTATAGCTGTGAGACGAAAGTAATGAACACAGGCAAAGGACTGAAAGGATTGACCTTGTATGGCGATGATAAAAACCTGATTGCTTGGGGAATTGAAGGAGATAAACTTATTTTGAAAGTGGTGAAAGACGATATTGAGTCAGTACTTTATGATTCAGCTTTTGCAAGTAAAGAGATATATTTGAAATTGGAAGTTGAACAGGGGTGTATATTCCACTTTTATAAAAGTCTGGATGGAAAAACATGGCAATCTGTGCAGAATACCCCTTTCAAGGGTAAATCCTTGATTCGTTGGGATAGAGTGCAGCGTCCGGGATTACTACATTATGGAGATAAGGATGTACCGGCAGAGTTTTCTTATTTTAAAATGAAGAATTTAAAATAAAAAGAAAGTAGATGGTGATAAAATTTTTAGTTTATACTATTAAATTATCCCTCATAGTAGATTAACAGTACTTGTAAAATATAGATTGATAACATGAAAAAGTTTTTAGTATTAGTTGCAGCAGTTTGCATGGCATATACTACTGCGTTTGCTCAGACCGTGAAACCTTTTAAGGAAGGTGACAGAGCTGTGTTTTTAGGAAATAGTATTACGGATGGTGGTCGTTACCATTCATTTATCTGGTTGTATTACATGACCCGCTTCCCGAATATGCCTATTCGTGTATTCAATGGAGGTATTGGTGGTGATACAGCGTATGATATGAATAAACGTTTGGATGGTGACATTTTTAGCAAAAATCCTACTGTATTGATGGTGACTTTCGGTATGAATGATTCCGGTTATTATGAATATAATGGTGATAATGCGAAAGAATTTGGTGAGCAGAAGTATCAGGAAAGCATCAAGAACTTCCAGCAGATGGAAAAACGTTTCAAGGAATTGCCACATACTCGTATCGTAATGACGGGAACTTCTCCTTATGATGAAACTGCGCAAATAAAGGATAATACGGTCTTTAAGAAAAAAAATGAGACTATTAAGAGAATTATAGAATATCAAAGAGAATCTGCTGCAAGAAATGGTTGGGAATTTACAGATTGGAATGCGCCTATGGTAGCTATAAATCAGGAACATCAACAAAAAGATCCTAGTTTTACTCTTTGTGGTAACGATCGTATCCATCCGGACAATGACGGTCATATGGTGATGGCTTATCTTTTCTTGAAAGCACAAGGTTTTGCTGGTAAAGATGTGGCCAACATGGAAATCAATGCAAATAAGAAGCAAGCAGTGAAGGCAGAAGGTTGTACCATCTCAAATATTAAGAAAATAGGTAAAGATATTAGTTTTGATTATCTGGCAGAGGCGTTACCATATCCTTTGGATACTATTGCACGAGGCTGGGGTTCTAAGAAGAGTCAGGCAGAAGTTATAAAAGAAGTTCCTTTTATGGAAGAGATGAATACTGAATTGCTGAAAGTTACCGGTTTGAAGGGGCAATATAAACTGTTGATTGACGATCAGGAAATAGGAACCTGGGATGCTGCAGATTTGGCAAAGGGTATAAATTTAGCTGCAGAATCTAAAACTCCACAATACCAGCAGGCATTAACTATCATGCACCTCAATGAGTATCGTTGGGAACTTGAAAGAACATTTAGAGAATATGCGTGGTGCCAGTTTGGTTTCTTTCAACAAAAAGGCTTATTGTTTGCTAATGACAGAAAGGCTATTGAAGTGATGGATGAAAATGTAGAGAAGAACATGTGGTTGAAAGGACGTCGGGATCTTTATTCAAAGATGATGTTTAAAGAAATTCGCGACGCACGTGAACAAGAGATGGATGTTCTGATTTCCAAGATCTACGAAATCAACAAGCCAGTAGTAAGAAAGATTGTTCTGAGAAAAATATAATATTTCTTTAGATAAGAAAGGTTTGAATTGGTGTATGGTGGTGCCGGCTAATAGTCGGCACCTTTTTTTATGTATGATATTTGATTTAATTTCTTTTCCAGAAATCGGAACTGAACAGCAGCAATACCGTAAACAACTCCAGACGTCCGAGAAGCATCAAAAAGGAGAGCAACCATTTGGCTGTATCAGGCAATTCACTCCACGAGAAGGCAGGGCCACACGTGCCGAGTCCCGGTCCCATGTTTCCTATACTTGATATGACCGTTCCGATAGATTCGAGAAATCCCACTCCGAAGCCCATCATGACAAGAATGCTGATAATGGCGATGATTGCATACAAAAATGTAAATGCCAGTACGGTAGACTGGATAGAGGGGGAGATCACCTGTTTATTCACCCGTACGGGCAATACTGCATTGGGATGCAGAATATGTTTAAATTCATTTTTGGCAACTTTGAAGAGGATAACCATGCGGATACATTTGATACCACCTGTCGTACTGCCTGCGCAAGCACCCATTATCATTACGATAAGAAGACAGCCCCAGAGAATGGAAGGCCAGAGCATATAGTCAGCAGTGGCAAAACCGGTTGAAGTCTGTAAGGAGATTACTTGGAACAGAGATTTCCGGAATGCTTCTTCTGCTCCCATCGAACTGGTCTGATAAAGCCAGACTGCTATGAAAACCGTGAAAAAGGCAACAGACATAAAATAAAACTTCAGCTCGGCATCATGGATAAACTTCTTTATTTTCCCATTGAACATCAGCAATAATAGCGTGAAGTTGACTCCCGAGAGGAACATGAAAACAGATATTACATAGTCTATGTAAGGCGAGTGGTAATATTCGATACTTGTCTGCTTGGTGGAGAACCCACCTGTACTGGTCGTGGTGAAAGCGTGGCAGATACTGTCGAAAAGTCCCATGCCCCCGAATACCAGTAATATAATCAATATCCCCGTCATACCGGCATAGATGCCCCAGATCCATTTGGCGGTAACACCAATACGGGGATGTACTTTGTCATGAGTCGGCCCGCTGGCTTCGGCGGCAAATACCTGAATACCTCCCATACCGAAAATCGGAAGAACGGCAATCGTAAAGAATACAATTCCCAGACCGCCGATCCACTGAGTCATTGCCCGCCAGAAAAGGATTCCGTGAGGCATCGATTCTATATTATTCATGATGGTGGCACCGGTACTGCTGAAGCCGGACATTGTCTCGAAGAAGGCATCGGTGACACTTGGAATATACCCGCCTATATAATAGGGCAACATTCCAAAAAAGGAGAAAGCAATCCAGGCTACACTGACAATCACATATCCATCGCGGCGGTTGAGTGACTTTTCGGCCCCTCTTCCAATAGCAAGCATAATCACACCTACAAAGGCCGTGATAGCTGATGAAAGCAGAAAACTGTTTAAATCATCTTCCTTGTAAAATAGTGAAACACCACCGCAACACATTAACATAGCCGTTTCTATCAGTAACAGAAACCCCATGATGCGATATATCATCCTCGAATTAATCATTTTTTAAGTAATAGGTATTAAGTAATAGGTATTAAGTAATAAGTAATAGGTATTAAGTATTAAGTATTATGCGCCAAGTATCAGATATAATGTCAAGTACAAGCAGCTACGGTTATTACCTATTACCTAATACTTATTACTTATTACCTAATACCTATTACTTAATTAAAGAACTTCTCAATCTTCTTGATCATCATACTCAGGCAGAATACAACGACATGGTCTCCGGGACGAATCAGCGTATCTCCGGTTACGAGCACTCCTTCGCCATTGCGAATCATACCTCCGATGGTTGTTCCTTTGGGCAATCCCAGATCCTTGATTAAATTTTTAGTAATCTTTGCTCCGGCGGGTACGGTAAATTCAGCCACATCGGCGTTGGCAAACGTCAGGCATTTGACATTGGATACATCGGCATCCAGCATCATCTGATAAATGTGGCTGGCGGCAATCATTTTCTTATTGATGACCGTGCCGATATCAAGACTTTCCGCCATGCCGATATAGTCGATATTCTCTACTTCCGCCACCGTCTTTTCCACTCCCATACGTTTGGCGGCGAGACAGGCGAGGATGTTCGTTTCCGAATTGTCCGTCAAGGCGACAAATGCTTCGGTATTCTTTAAACCTTCTTCGATGAGCAGGTCCATATCACGACCATCGCCGTTGATGATCATGGTTTTGTCGTCCAATAATTCAGTCAGCCGGTTGCAACGGTTGATGTCGTTATCTACAATTTTTACCTGCATATAATCCGGCACGTACTGAGCGGTACGGACGGCGATACGGCTTCCGCCCATGATCATGACGTTGCGTACATCGGCATAATCCTCCTTGCCGGCTATTTTCCGGATATAAGGAATATATTTGCGTGTAGTGGTGAAATAAACAATATCGTGCAGTTTGATAACATCGTCTCCGCGCGGAATGATGGTTTCCGTTCCGCGTTTGATGGCTACCACGTGGTAAGGGATGTCCGGTGCACCCAGTTGATGGAGGGGAATATTCAGTATTTCCGCTTTTTCGCGCATCTTGGTACCGATCAGTATCAAGGCGCCTCCGCAGAATTCCCACCATTGACGTACCCAGCTCATACGCATGGAAGATACGATTTCTTTGGCAGCAAGCATTTCCGGATAGATCAATGAGTCTACACCCAGTTTCCGGAAGAATTCCTTGTTTTTTGGGCAGAAGATATTCGTAGTTGTCGATGCGGGCGACAGTCTTTTTGGCACCCAGATTGGTGGCTAGCATACAGGCAGTCATATTCCTGCTTTCGTCGGGGGTGACTGCGATGAACAAGTCCGCTTCTTTCACGCCTACCTCTTTCAGTCCCGAGATGGAAGAAGGAGAAGCCGTGACAGTCAACAAATCGAAGTTGGCGCTGAGGGCACTTAGTTTTTCTTCGTCATCGTCCATCAGGATAATGTCCTGTTTTTCCCGGGACAATAATTTAGCCAGGTGGGTGCCTACGTTTCCGGCACCTGCGATAATTATCTTCATCTTCAGTTAGTTAATTCTTTTATTTTGCTCATGTCGGGCAGAAGTTCACATTGCTTCAGCAATTCTTTTGTCAGGCTGTCTTCATCCATTCCGCAGAGCTGATATAACTCGGCTACCGTGCCGTGTTGCACGAATTTATCCGGAATTCCGATGCGTTTGACTGTCGGGGTATATTCATGGTCGGCCATGAATTCAAGTACGGCACTTCCCATTCCTCCCTGAATCGTTCCGTCTTCTATGGTGACGATGTGGCGGAATGTGCGGCCCACTTCGTGCAGCAGTTCTTCGTCCAGCGGTTTGAGGAATCTCAGATCATAGTGGGCGATGCTTCTTCCCGATTCGGACTCGGCACGGGCGATGGCACTCCTTGCTTTATTTCCGATAGGTCCTATGCTGATGACAGCTATATCTTTTCCGTCCTTCAATTTCCGTCCTTTGCCTACAGGAATTTCTTCAAGCGGGCATTTCCAGTCCACCAATACGCCACGGCCACGCGGATAGCGGAGTACGAACGGACCTTTATCCGGCAGTTGTGCCGTGTACATCAGTCGTCGCAGCTCATGCTCATTCATAGGGGAGGCGATGGTCAGATTAGGTATCGGACGCAGATAAGCCATGTCGAACGCACCGTGATGTGTCGGACCGTCTTCGCCTACCAGTCCGGCACGGTCGAGACAGAGAACTACGGGAAGGTTCTGAATAGCCACATCATGGATAATATTGTCATAAGCCCGTTGCATGAACGATGAATAGATGTTGCAGAAAGGCTGCAAGCCATCCTTTGCCATTCCTCCGGAGAAAGGTGACGGCGTGGCCTTCGGCAATACCTACGTCGAAAGCCCGCTTGGGCATTTTGGACATGAGGATGTTCATCGAACAGCCGGAAGGCATGGCGGGAGTTACACCTACGATCCTTGGATTGGCTTCCGCCAGTTCCACCAGTGTATTTCCGAAAACGTCTTGGAACAGGGGAGGCATTCCTTCCGTATTGGCTACGAAACGCTCTCCGGTGACGGGATCGAACTTGCCGGGAGCGTGCCATTCGGTGGCGTGTTTCTCGGCAGGGGCGAAGCCTTTTCCTTTGATCGTGTGGAGATGCAGTATTTTGGGACCTTTGAGGTCTTTAATGTCACGCAATACCCTCGAAAGGTTCTTTATGTCATGGCCATCGATAGGACCGAAGTAGCGGATGTTCATTCCTTCGAATATATTCTGTTGCTGGGCGGCCATTGACTTCAGACTGTTGCCGAAGCGGATCAGTGCCTTGCGACGTTCATCGTTCAGGATGCCGAGCTTGAACAACAGGCGGGAAGCCTTGAAACGCAGTTGGTTGTAGCGGTTCGAGGTTGTCAGGTTGAACAGGTATTGTTTCATACCGCCGACACTGCGGTCGATAGCCATGTCGTTATCATTCAGGATAATAAGCAGGTTGTTCGGGGTGGTAGAAGAATTGTTCAATCCTTCAAAAGCCAGTCCTCCGCTCATCGAACCGTCTCCGATGATGGCTATCACATGACGTTGGTCGTCTCCCTTCTTGGCGGCGGCGACAGCCATGCCGAGGGCTGCGGAGATCGAATTGGAAGCGTGTCCGCAGGTAAATGTATCGTATTCGCTCTCTTCGGGAGAAGGGAAGGGGCGAATACCTCCCAGTTTCCGGTTGGTGGAGAATGCTTCACGCCGTCCTGTGAGGATTTTGTGGCCGTACGCCTGATGTCCCACGTCCCATACAATACGGTCATAAGGTGTATTGTAGACGTAGTGCAGGGCTACGGTCAGTTCCACTGTTCCGAGGCTGGCAGCGAAGTGCCCCGGATTGCAGGAGAGTTCTTTAATAATGTCTTGCCTTAATTCATCGCATACTTCCGGCAGTTGGTCTACTTCCAGACGGCGCAGATCATCGGGGCTGTTGATTGAGTTTAGCAAGTTATATATCGGTTCATTCTTCATGATTCGAGAAAATTTGGTGCAAAAATACGAAAAAGAAAGCGGAAGCCCTTTCTTTTTACCTAAATTCTTATTGTTAAAGCGAAGTACGAGGGTGGAATGGCATTCGGTCGTTGGTATATTGAAGTATGTGCCGTCGGGTTCCCGGAAGAACTGTAACTTTCTTTTTATTATGTGAAATGTGGATTAATATTACTAATCAAATGACATCTCTATTAGGGAAATAAAAGTTGCATGAAAAAAGAGAACATGAACTTGCAGAAACGTTCGTATCGTTATTAATAAATTTGATGATCGCTTATTATAGACGTGTCTTCCGTTTATTGGAAACTCTAAAATGAGATTTTGTAGGAAAAAGATTGAATTAATGCAACAAAAAAGGCTGCAAACTTCATAGAGCTTGCAGCCTTTGGGCTATATCAATCGTCTTATTCCTTAGTAAAATGAGAAGGAATAAGCTGTATTTGTTGTAATATGATACTGTATTTTATCCATGTTTTCTATTCTTTTATATCCGTTATTCATTGATTTTCTGTTTTCGGTCTACAAATATACAACATAAAAAGCCATTTGTCAAGTCTTGAATAGATTTGCGATTAAAATAAAGCGGAATATCGTATCTTTGTCGTACTTTTGCAAGAGAGAAACAATCGAAAGAAGGAGAATATATGGATTTTCAAACAAAGGTAGAACTACCGGCGGGCTTGCCGCCTGTCAGTCATGCGGAACGGATTCTTTTGATGGGGTCTTGTTTTGCAGAGAACATGGGCAGGTTGCTGGCAGAAAATAAATTTCGCGTTGACATGAATCCTTTCGGGATTCTCTATAATCCGCTGTCGGTCTCTACGGCTTTGGTGGAGATATTGAAGGGGAAGGTGTATCAGGAGAAAGACTTATTCCTATATAAGGAGTGCTGGCATAGTCCGATGCATCATGGCTTGTTCTCTGCGTCATCGCCGGAGGAAGTACTTGAAAAGATAAACACTCGCTTGTCGCAGGCCCACCGTTCGGTCCACGAACTTGACTGGCTGATGCTGACTTTCGGCACTGCCTATGTATATGAACAGAAAGAAACAAGGCAGGTAGTCTCCAATTGTCATAAACTGCCGGAGAGCTGCTTCAACCGCCGAATTCTTTCGGTAGATGAGATTGTGAACGAATATACTTCGTTGATAACCAGTATGGTGGCGCGCAATTCCCACTTGAAGGTCTTGTTCACGGTCAGCCCTATCCGGCATATACGTGACGGGATGCATGCCAACCAGTTGAGTAAATCGACCTTATTGCTTGCCATCGACCGCCTGCAACAGCTCTTTCCGGATCATGTGTTCTACTTTCCTTCTTATGAGATCGTTTTGGATGAACTGCGTGATTATCGCTATTATGCCGATGACATGCTTCATCCGTCTCCGTTGGCTGTCCGTTATTTGTGGGAACGCTTTTCGGAGGCCTTCTTTTCTGCCGAAACGAAGCAGGTGATCACTGCCATCGAAGATATTACTAAAGACTTGTCACACAAGCCTTTTCATCCGGAGTCGGAAGCGTATCAACGCTTTTTAGGACAAATAGTGTTAAAAATCGAACGACTTAACGGAAAATACCCGTACTTAGACTTTCAAAAAGAAACAGAACTATGTCATATACGATTGAATCCATAGCCGAATATATCGGTGCACGCCGTGTCGGAGAGCATGAAGCGACGATTGATTGGCTACTTACAGATAGCCGCTCTTTGAGCTTTCCGGAAGAAACCCTTTTCTTTGCTTTGCCCACCAAACGTAATAATGGTGCACGCTATATCTCCGAACTATATGATCGGGGAGTGCGCAACTTCGTGGTTACGGAAGAAGACTTTAAGAGAATGGAGAATGGAGAATGGAAAATGGAGAATGCTATGCAGCAGGATGGTGCGCAGCCTACTCCCAACTCTCGACTCTCCATTCTCGATTTCTCCAATTTCTTGATCGTGGCGAATCCTTTGAAAGCTTTGCAGAAGCTGGCCGAGGCTCATCGGGAGAATTTCAAGATTCCGGTAATCGGTATCACGGGCAGTAATGGAAAGACCATTGTGAAAGAGTGGTTGCATCAATTATTGAGTCCGGACCGCTGCATTGTCCGTTCGCCCCGCAGTTATAATTCTCAGATCGGCGTTCCCTTGTCCGTCTGGCAACTGAATGAAGAAGCCGAATTGGGCATTTTCGAAGCCGGTATCTCCGAAATGGGGGAGATGGGGGCCTTGAAGCGCATGATTAAACCGACTATCGGTATTCTGACTAATATAGGCGGTGCCCATCAGGAGAATTTCTTCTCATTGCAGGAGAAATGTATGGAGAAGCTGACACTCTTTAAAGATTGCGATGTGGTGATCTATAATGGAGATAACGAGCTGATCAGTAATTGTGTGGCAAAGTCGATGCTGACAGCCCGTGAGATTGCATGGAGCTGCAAGGATATCGAGCGCCCTCTTTATATCAGCAAGGTGACAAAGAAAGAAGATCATACTGTGATTGCTTACCGCTATCTGGATATGGATAATATCTTCTGTATTCCTTTTATAGACGATGCTTCCATCGAAAATGCGTTGAACTGCCTGGCAGCCTGTCTTTATCTGATGACTCCTGCCGATCAGATTACCGAACGGATGGCACGGCTCGAACCGATCGCCATGCGCCTGGAAGTAAAAGAAGGCAAGAATAGTTGTATACTCATCAACGATAGCTACAATTCGGACTTGGCTTCTCTGGATATAGCACTGGATTTCCTGGTACGCCGTTCGGAAAAGAAAGGACTGAAACGGACACTTATCTTATCGGATATTTTGGAGACAGGGCAGAGTACGGCTACGCTTTACCGTCGGGTAGCACAACTGATAAAGAGCCGGGGCATCAACAAGCTGATCGGTGTAGGAGCGGAGATTTCTTCGTGTGCCGCTCGCTTCGAAGGTACGCCGGAACGATACTTCTTCCCCGATACAGACGCCTTGCTAAGATCGGGCATTTTCAAAACCCTTTATTCGGAAGTCATTCTGATAAAAGGTTCCCGCGTATTCAACTTTGATCTGGTATCGGAAGAGCTGGAACTGAAAGTGCATGAAACGATTCTGGAAGTGAACTTGGGTGCGATGGTTGCCAATCTGAATCACTATCGCTCCATGCTCCGCCATCCGGAGACGAAAATGATCTGTATGGTGAAGGCTGCTGCCTACGGAGCCGGATCATACGAGATTGCCAAAACATTGCAGGAGCATCATGTAGATTACCTTGCTGTAGCCGTTGCCGACGAAGGCTCCGAACTGCGTAAAGCAGGCATCACCTCCTCCATTATCATCATGGACCCCGAACTGACATCGTTCAAAACGATGTTCGATTATAAACTCGAACCGGAAGTGTACAACTTCCATTTGCTCGATGCACTGATTAAGGCGGCCGAGAAAGAAGGAATCACCAACTTCCCGATTCATGTCAAACTGGATACGGGTATGCACCGTCTTGGTTTTTCCGTCGATGAAATTCCGTTGTTGATCCGTCGTCTGAAAAGTCAGAATGCGGTTATTCCCCGGTCGGTATTCTCTCATTTTGTGGGAAGTGATTCGGCGCAATTCGACTTCTTCACCCGTCAGCAGATTGAACTGTTCGAGAAAGGTTCGCAGGAATTGCAGGAAGCTTTCTCACACAAGATTCTGCGTCATATCTGCAATACAGCCGGTATCGAACGTTTTCCCGGTGCGCAGTTTGATATGGTGCGTCTGGGGATAGGACTCTATGGGGTAAGCCCGATCGACAATTCGATTATCAATAATGTAAGTACGCTTAAGACTACGATTCTTCAGATTCGGGACGTGCCCGGAGAAGATACGGTAGGCTATAGCCGGATGGGACATCTGACGCGTCCTTCCCGCATTGCGGCAATGCCTATCGGGTATGCCGATGGCTTGAACCGCCATCTGGGACGTGGCAATGCTTACTGTCTGGTGAATGGCAAGAAAGCTCCCTATGTAGGAAATATTTGTATGGATGTCTGTATGATTGACGTGACGGATATCGATTGCAGGGAAGGGGACAAAGCTGTCATCTTCGGTGACGACCTGCCGATAACTAAACTTTCGGATAAGTTGGGGACGATCCCTTACGAAGTGCTGACCAGCATCTCGAACCGTGTGAAGCGAGTCTATTATCAGGACTAAAGCGCAGGAGGTAAAAACAGAATTATATGTAGTAGAATAGTGAATGGAAGACTATAAAGGTTAACGATGGATAAATGGGCGGTAAATGATAACGGGTATACTTAAATTATTTCCCGTTTCCCGTTTATAGTTTCCTGTTTTTCTTTTATAGTCTGCCGTTTTTCTTTATATTTGCACCAACTAATAAACCTCTATAATTAATAAACATATGACAAACTTATTATTATTAGGCTTTTTGCCTAGTGGCTCTGAATGGATCATTATTGCTCTTGTTATTCTTCTCCTTTTCGGTGGTAAGAAGATACCCGAACTGATGCGTGGCTTAGGTAAAGGAGTAAAGAGCTTTAAAGATGGTGTGAACGAGGCAAAAGAAGAAATCAATAAGGCAAAAGACGAAATCGACGCACCGGCAGATTCAGCTAAGAAATAATAAGCAATGGCAGAAATGACCTTCTGGGATCATTTGGATGAGTTGCGTCGGGTACTTTTTCGTGTTATCGGAGTCTGGTTTGTATTGGCAATCGGCTATTTCGTAGCGATGCCTTATTTGTTCGACCATGTAATACTGGCGCCTTGCCATAATGATTTTGTATTTTACGACTTACTACGCTTTATCGGTCAGAAATTCGATTTGACTGATGAATTTTTTACGCAGGAGTTTAAGGTGAAGCTTGTCAATATCAATTTGGCAGCTCCTTTCTTTATACATATGTCGACAGCTTTCTGGATGTCGGTAGTGACGGCTATGCCCTATATTTTCTTTGAGGTCTGGCGTTTTATCAATCCGGCCCTTTATCCGAATGAGCGGAAAGGAGTCAGGAAAGCCTTGACCATAGGAACCGGTATGTTCTTTATCGGGGTGCTTATGGGATACTTTATGGTATATCCGCTGACACTCCGTTTCCTCTCTACCTATCAGCTGAGTTCGGAAGTCGAGAACATTCTGTCGCTCAATTCGTATATCGATAACTTTATGATGCTGATTCTCTGTATGGGACTGGCTTTTGAACTTCCGCTGGTGACTTGGTTGTTGTCTTTGCTGGGAGTCGTCAATAAGTCTTTCCTGCGCAAATATCGCCGTCATGCAGTTGTCATTATCGTAATAGCTGCCGCTATCATCACTCCGACGGGCGACCCGTTCACACTGAGTGTTGTGGCTATTCCGCTTTATCTGCTCTATGAAATGAGTATTCTGATGATAAAGGATAAGAAGGAAGTTCCTGAGTTGGAAGAAGAAGAGGAAGAAGAAGGCGTGGCAAAAGTCTGATAAGCCAATTATTTATCGTTCGTTTCCCCAAGTGTGTGTCAAAAGTCGATAGTAACTCAATTGAGGCTGACTTTTGACACACACATGTAATTTTTATAATATCCCTTTTGTCGTATGGAAAATGAAGGAAGAGAATCTTATGAAATTCTTTTAGCCGTTTGTAAGGCGGATCATTTGCAGCTGACTATTGGCTACAAACAGATGCGCGACTTGCTGGAAAGGCTTTGCCGCCTACATATGCACAACGGTAGTCTGCAGATGACCGATCTTTCCGCACGAATTAGTTTTGTAGCGGCCAAAGTGGGGCTTTCTGTAGCGGAGCAAAACAGACTGCATACCTTCCGACTGACCTCCAATGCCATTCTGAACCGACAACAGGAACCTACCCGCGAACACCTTCTGCGGGATGCGAAAACGCTGGCTTTCTTCATCCGTAAACTTTTTGAGGAAGATATTCCACAGGAACTGTATCGTTTGCTTCCCCGGACGGATGCAACTTATATCGTAGCTCCTCCAGCACACAAGCAGGTGCAGCGGATGCGCGTCTGTTTCCAGTATTCCGACGAGCAGTATCTGTATGTGACTCCTTTGGATGAAATAGCTGACGAACCGTTGCGTGTCCGTTACAATATTCCTCAGATCAATGAAGAATTTGCGGAAACCTGTCAGTTGCTCTGGCGCCATGCACAACTCAACTTGCTGGATGTCGCTGTTGACGAAGCAGGAATTCTGACCCCTTCGTTCATTGTCCTTGAACCGGATTATCTGCTTGATATCAGTTCATTGGCAGAATGTTACCGTGATTATGGACATCATCCGGCAAACTATTTCCTTTCCCGTCTTCAGCCGATAGAGAATGCACGCCCGTTGCTTTTAGGAAATATAGCCAACCTTTTCCTTGATGAGTGGATACATGCGGAAGGGGAGGTGGATTATCTGAGATGTATGCAGAAAGCTTTCCGGCGTTATCCGATTGAACTGGCTGCTTGTGCCGACCTGCGTGATCGGGAGAAGGAACGTCAGTTCTTTGATGACTGCAAACTCCATTTTGATCATATCCGTGAGACGGTGAATGATACTTTTCATGCCGCCGGCTACGAACTGGACAAGACGGATGCCGTGCTCGAACCTTCTTATATATGTGAAGCGCTCGGCCTGCAAGGGCGGCTCGACTATATGCAGCGCGATATGTCTTCTTTCATCGAAATGAAATCGGGAAAGGCTGACGAATATGCGATTCGCGGAAAAGTGGAACCGAAAGAGAATAATAAGGTGCAGATGCTGCTTTATCAGGCAGTTCTGCAATATTCGATGGGGATGGATCACCGGAAGGTAAAGGCTTATCTGCTCTATACACGCTATCCGTTGCTTTATCCTTCCCGCCCTTCATGGGCAATGGTCCGCCGTGTGATCGATCTGCGCAACCGGATTGTAGCGGATGAATATGGCATCCAGTTGCGGAACAGCCTGGAATATACGGCACAAAAACTGGAAGAAATAAAAGCCTCGGTACTAAACGAGCGGGGATTGTCGGGACGTTTTTGGGAGACGTATCTGCGCCCTTCTATCGATAATTTCCAGGAGAAGTTGAAATCTCTCTCCACTTTAGAGAAAAGCTACTTCTATGCACTCTATAATTTTATAACGAAGGAACTTTATACGTCCAAGTCCGGTGATGTGGATTATGAGGGACGTACAGGAGCCGCTTCTTTATGGCTTTCCACTTTGGCGGAGAAATGCGAATCGGGGGAGATCATCTATGATTTAAGAATTAAAGAGAATCACGCAGCCGACGAACATAAATCCCACCTGTTGCTGGTGCCGTCCGGAGAACTTCAGAGAACGGTGGCGGATGATGCGCAGCACACCCTCCCTAACTTCCGTCAGGGCGATGCCATCGTGCTTTACGAACGGAATGCGGATACGGATAACGTTACCAACAAGATGGTATTCAAAGGCAATATCGACTATCTGAACGAGAATGAAATCTGCATCCGTCTGCGTGCTACCCAGCAGAATTCCTCCGTACTTCCGTCTGATAGCCTCTATGCTATTGAGCACGATGCGATGGATACTACTTTCCGTAGCATGTACCAGGGACTTTATGCTTTTATGTCTGCTACAAAAGAGCGTCGTGATTTGCTGCTCTCTCAACGGGAGCCGCAATTTGATGTGGCATTGGATAAGCAGATAGCCGAAGCTGCCGATGACTTTACTCGTATTGCTTTGAAAGCGAAAGCAGCAAAGGACTATTTTCTGCTGGTAGGGCCTCCGGGAACCGGTAAAACGTCTTGTGCACTGAAGAAGATGGTCGAAACCTTTTATAAAGAGGAAGGAGCCCAAATTTTATTGCTCTCGTACACTAACCGTGCCGTAGATGAAATCTGTAAAGCACTTTCTTCCATTCGTCCGGAAGTAGATTTTATTCGTGTGGGAAGCGAGCTTTCATGTGACGAGAACTATCGGGATCATTTGATAGAGAATGAACTTGCTACCTGTATGCGTCGTACAGAGGTTTGCGAACGTATTAACCGCTGTCGTATATTAGTCGGTACAGTAGCGTCTATCTCCGGCAAACCGGAACTTTTCCGATTGAAGCATTTCGATGTGGCTATTGTAGATGAGGCTACTCAGATACTGGAACCTCAGTTGTTGGGTATACTTTGTGCCAAAGGAGAAAACGGAAAAGAGGGCGTTGGCAAATTTATCCTGATAGGCGATCATAAGCAACTTCCGGCTGTCGTCTTGCAGAATACGGAACAATCGGAAGTATACGATGAAGCCCTGTCTGCTGTCGGACTGAAGAACTTGAAAGATTCTCTGTTTGAAAGACTGTATCGCACAGCCCGTCAGCATACCGATGCCCACCGTACTTACGATATGCTCTGCCGTCAGGGACGTATGCACCCCGAAGTGGCTCTGTTCGCCAATCAAGCTTTCTATGAAGGTCGGCTGCTGCCTGTCGGACTGCCGCATCAACTGGAAGATTCCGGAAATATCAACCGGCTGTCTTTCTATCCTTCGCAGCCCGAACCGATGGGTTCTTCTGCTAAAACAAACCATTCGGAAGCAAAGATTGCTGCCCGTCTGGCCGCAACTGTCTATAAAGAACACTCGGAAGCATTTGATGCCTCCCGCACATTGGGGATCATTACTCCATATCGTAGTCAGATAGCTTTGATCAAGAAGGAAATAGAAGTTCTCGGCATTTCCGAACTGAATCAGATATTGATTGACACTGTAGAACGTTTTCAGGGAAGTGAACGCGATGTGATTATTTATTCATTCTGTG
>Ga0192234_1145_pt1 | contig 15032 bp, 19 predicted proteins | sample Koala_Koa27_B3_FD_131232 | JGI IMG/M metagenome (GOLD analysis project Ga0192234, IMG submission 131232) | Enriched cells from koala feces incubated with labeled cellulose particles, San Francisco Zoo, California, United States - Koala_Koa2-7_B3 ...
GGCTCTAGTTTGCGGCCTTAGTGGCAGACTCCGCGCGGGCGGTCAAGCCGTGGAACCAAACTTCCTGGTGGACCAAAGAGTCGATGGAAGGACCGCTCAGACCAGATGAGCCAAAACAGGGGACCGGCCTCGACCGTTGGGCCTTGTGTGAGACGGGAAGCCCGATCGAGTTTGGCGGGTGAAATGCCTCGGGTAGGCAGCCTTCAAAGGCTCCTCGCGCAGGCCGTCCAAACAGCCGCGTTGCTGAGCGGTGCAAATTCAGCAGGGAGGCGCCCGCCCTTCGGTCCATGGACGGAGGAAAGGGTTAAATCCCAAAAGGCTTCGGTGGGGAACCTCATTAGGTCCCCGCAATCCGAGGGAAGGGGTGAAAAGGGCCCCACGCTCCAGGGAAACCTGAGGCGGGCAGCCTCACCAGCTGCACAGGAAAACCAGCGAGGGCCGAAGTGGGTGACAAGAGTAAAATATAAACCCGGGGCTTGATAACAAAAGCCTCGGGTTTTTCGCCTGCGGCGGACTCGCCTGCGGCGGGCACGCCTGCGGCGGGCAAAGAGCAGCCAACCGGCGACTGGGGTACGGCATGTCACAGACCTATATCATGATTGAGGGCGGCCTTGGTAAGGAGTGTGCATTCTCGGCGCTTCTCCCGAAGCTCAAGGAACGATACGGCAAAATCATCGTTGTTTCCCCTTATCCGCAGCTTTTCTTTGGCTCTCCGCACATAGCGGGCGTTCATCATCCCGAAGACGCTTTTTATGATCGCATCCCGCGCGATGCCAATGTCATTCACCGCGAACCATACAAGTCCCCCTATATTTTCGGTAAAACCCATCTCTGTTTCGAATGGGCTCGCCAGTTTGAGATTGAGTGGACGCCTGCCGACAGACCGCAGTTTTTTGGGACGCCGCAGTGGGAGATGGAGGCCGTGAATCTCCGGCAACAGCGTCTTCCTCGGGACTATATTCTCATCCAGTTTGCTGGCGGCCAGAGCCCGTACGATGCCCACAAGCCGCACGTTTTCCGCCCTGGCGGTCAGCGGCGGGCGTACCCTCTTAACATGGCCCAGGAATTCATCAACGCCTTCCATAAAAAGTTCCCGGATGTAGGCATTGTCAACTATGCCATGACAAATGAGGAATACTTCAATCTCCAGGGCTGTATTACGCTCAACACGGCTTATTGGCACTACCCCTATCTTCTTCGTTCTTCTCTTGGCTTTATAGCGGTTGATTCTTCCCTGCATCATATGGCAGCGGCAACGGGCACGCCCGGTGTCGTCATTTGGGGGACAACTAGTCCGGACATGCTCGGCTGGGAAGGTCAGATCAACCTTTCGAATACGACGCGGCATGAAGGTCGGCCGCTGTGCCACCCGTTCGGAGACGTGAAGAATGCAGACGGGACACATTGGGTAGACCGGGACATTTTATCAACGGCGGTGCCTGTAAAGGAATTGATAGAGGCGATAAGCGGCATAATCCGCCGCTCAAACGCCGCGAGGGCAAAAGCGTGCCGCAGGCAAGGCGCCGGTTCGGCAACCTCAGGCGCCGGTTCGGCTTAAGAGAAAGCCAAGGGAAGAGCCGGGTCCGCTTGTTTTTTTTCTTGGCTTAATTTGTGTTTTTTTGGTAGGATGTGCTTCAGGGGTCAGGCGCGCTAGAATAGGGAAGAGCCAGGCCCGCTTGTTTTTTTTCTTGGTTATTTTTCTTATGCTGGGGGGGTGCGCATCCCCATTAAATCAAGGGGCCTACACGCCGATAATAGACCTTCCGCCGATACAGCCGGTAAGTGAAGGCCACGAGCCGGAAGTAATTAAGTATGACAATATCCCCACGCTCGACCAGTGGGTGAAGAAGTATGTAGGGGAGGGTTGGGTTGTCATAGGTGGCGCAGCGTGGACTTGCCTGGACGACCTTCTAGTTCGGGAGGGAGAGCGCGGTTTTAGAAACAAGGCCAAAGAAGTGGGCGCGGATTTGGTTTTATGGGCAGAGCAACCGGCAGGCCGCACTGAGACTACATATGTCCCAGTGGGCGTGCCTAACGCATCTACGGCAACCGCAACGCCATATGGGGTTATTCAAAACCCCTCCGCGCCAACGGTATACAATGTCCCAATAGGTTTTGGTCGAATTGAGCAAAAGGGTATATTTCTTGTAAGGCCTTCCCGGCAGGAGGTAGCAAATGTATCTGAATGATGTAAAACTGATGGGCGAGGTGCGTGAAGACGTTCCGTTGAAAATTCTTGCCAATAACGGCGCGGTTCTAGATTTCACGCTTGTCACCACGGAAAATTTTAAGAATCGCAACGGCGAGATGACGACAAGAAAGGAAGCGCATCACGTAGCCGCGTTTAACAATGTGGCGAAAAATGTCGCCCCTGAGGGCAAGCTTCTTGCCGGCACGAAAGTTCTGGTTGAGGGCTTTCTGCGCTCGCATGAAGTCAACGGATATTTGCTAACCGAAGTGAGTGCGCGGCGGATTCAGACGCTTACGGCTTAAGAGAAAGCCAAGGGAAGAGACGAGTTGACCTGCTTTTTCCTTGGCTTTTCTCCCAAAACTAGCGCCCAGCGGCGTCTGAGCTGGGGAACCCGTCGCGCTCGAACATTTCTTTTTCCTTGGCTCTTCTCTTGACAAGCCCCGCCAGCTTTACCCCGCCGGCGTAGACATAGTCGCCGAATTTTCCAGCGGCCACGGCATAATTGCCCTTGTTTAGCTCTTTGAAGAGCGAGCAGTTTTTGCAGTAGCTTGCGCCCAGGTTGTAGCAAAAACTAGTCAGTGCTGCTGCCATCCCACCAGTAAGAGTTACTGTTACCAGCTTGAGCATATCTTCATAATACGCCCTGGCGTCTTCGGCGAGGATCTTGTCAGCTTCTTCTTGGCTTATCCTATCGCCTTCCTTGACGCCCTCCGTGTGGCCCCAGCCGATTGTATTAACGCCGGCAGGGCATTTGTAGGCCGTCAAGCGGCAACCTTCAAACTCCATAATCAGCGAGAGGATATCGTCACGAACGTCTTCATACTCCAGATTTTTTTCTTGGCTCATATTCTCTCCAGATGATAATGATTCTTATTACTAAACTAGGGCGTCCTTTAGCCTCCGGCAGGAGGCGTACCCCATCGTACAACAAGCGGCCCGTTGCTTGCCAGCTCTAGTCCGCCATCCATCCCCCAGGCGGCGCGTTCGCCCTGCTGTTTTACGCGGATAGCTTCGCCCAAAAGCTTTGCCGTACGCGCCTGTTTTTCTTCTTTGGCTTCTTTAGCCGGCCCAAGGATATCGTCTTCATACTGCAGCCACTCCGTACGGTGCCGCTGGACAATGAGCGCCCGCCGCTCCGCCTCATCTTCCAGCGCGGCCATCTTAGCTTCTAAATCCTTCGCCGTCTCTAGGCCAGGCACGAGCTTTTCTTCCACGCGGCACTGCAATGCGATAGGGTCTGCGGCCCAGTTTTCCCTCTTGGCTAAACTTAGGACGGCCTGTTCTTTCACACCAAAATACTCTGCAATATCACGGGTCTTTTCCCCGATGACATATTTGCAGCGCATTTGCAGTCGTTCACCCGCGTCCAGATCAGCGATACCCCGTCGCTCAATCGCCGGCTCAGACGCCACTGGGCTTAAAGGCTCCGGCTTAGGCGCCGCTGGGCTTAAAGGCTCCGCCGGGTTTAAGTGTGCCGCAGGCAGTTGATTATCAATATCAACGCGCGGATATTTGGGCGGGCGGCCGCGTCTCTTACTTCTTTCCTGGCTCATTTCTTTTTGGCTCCGCAGGAGGCTCATTCTCTTCCAGCCTTTCCTTATATTTTGTCAATCGTTTCACCAAATGCTCCGGCACCGGCAACCCGAATGCGGAGAGATGTGCCAGGCAAGAGAGCGCTTCGTTCACCCCGAGGTATGCTATGAGCAGGTTTGCCAGCGAAATTTCCACCGGCAGCGCGCTTACTAGGGTTTTGTCCACCTGTACAAAGAGGGCGATTGCGACCCAGTAGGCCACGAATTTGTACGCTCCGTGGCGAATTTTGTCCCCGCGAAGGGCGCAATCTCGCCAGGCGCGGGCAAAGCCAAGGATAAAGTCGGCGACAAGAAGGTAGACAAGGGCTTCAATGGCTGTTTCAGGATATCCCGCGCTCGTGAGGATAAACGACCAGAGAAGTCCGAGAGCGGCTTTGAGACCGCCCTCGGTGATGAGTTCGTTATAAAGGGTGGCGAGAAACTGCATAACCTCAATCGCCGGTTAGGCTTAAGAGAAGGCCAAGGAGAAAGGCAGGTCGCTCCGCCTCTTTCCTTGGCTTTTTTCTTGGCTTATTCTTAAGCGGTCGCCTGATACTGCGGCTTGCCCTTATCAATCAGCAGGTCAGTGTTATCCTGGTAGCTGCCGGTCAAATCTTCGCGGACAATCGCGGCAAAGACGGAGCCGGAGCTGGTGGCCACGTTACTGTCCGAGAACTCCAGCTTCATCCATGGCTTGGTTACGCCGCGCGGGATAAACCGCCAGGCAACCGTGCCGCCAGGCCTCACGGGGCCATTAACGGTCATAGAGCCGGCTTCTTCGCCGTCCTCACTTGTCGGCTTTTCCTTGCCGTCTGCCTGTTTCAGGGTGAAGGTAAGGCTCTCGTCATCAGTCAGCCCGCCCGACAGGCAAATATGAATTGGGATGGGCCCCACCTGGCCGGGGTTCAGAAAACCGGTCAGCGGAATCCAGTCGGATACGCCACTGCTGACCTGGCCGCCACCGGTTTCGTCGTCCTTCGTCGCGCCGTCAAAGAATACCAAATTGCTATCGATAATCATTTCAGTACCTTATGTGTTATAGTTTGAATTAGACAGCCAATTAGTTACTGGCCTTTGTGACTTTCGGTTCGTCGTTTTTAATCACGTCACACTGCCGAATGGGAATCGAATGAATATATGGTATGCTTTTCGAGCCGAAGAGTTCCCCGTAATGTAAGTGAATATTCTTAGTATCCGACGCCTGTACTTCCAGCGCGGTCATGACCTCTTCGTTGCAGTACAGAATCGTACGGTTACGGTACTGGTTCGGGATAAGGTTCTTCGCCTGGATAACAAGCTTCCTGAAATCAACATAGTCGGGGTTCAGCTGCGCGCCGGTCGAGCTATCCTCACCCGCAATCACGCGGTCTTCATAGAGCTTATCCACAGGGATATTGCAGATGCGGACCACCGCGCGCCAGTCGCGAACGGCAAGGCCGACGTTCCAGCTCCAGAGGTCGCCGAAGACTTCAAACTTCCGCGCTTCCGAGTCGGTGGTTACGTACATGCCGAGGTCGGTATGCTTGAGCCCGCCGATGGACTCTTTTGGGAAGAGACCAGTCACTGTATCGGCTCCCCAGGCCACGAGGTACATGGAGGTGTTGTTTTCATTATCACTGCCACCGGCATCAATAACGTGCGGGTTGCCGAGGTCATTATAGCGCGTAGCGAAGCCGTCGAATTCGTCGGCAAGGGTGCTATGGTCACCGTAGAAGAAGAGCTCGGCGGTCTTTTGCCGCAGGGCTTCCATAAATGCCTTGCCTTCTTGCAGGCGATAGGCGTTGAAGGTCGCGCCGTAAAGCTCTTTCTCCTTAACATCCAACTCCATTCGGGCTTCCAGCATGCCGATGCCTTCCACAACGCGGCTGTACTGCGACCGCGAAAGCGGCGTACCGCGATACAGACGCCTGAAGTAGACATCAGGAAGGCCTGTACGGACACGCGTTTCGTGGCCCTTAAGAGAGTTAGCTTCGCGAAAAGGGATGTCGCTGAGAATGTCGTTGATTTGGTTCATCAACTCAATGGTCGTGGTGTCTATCTTCAACGATCTATAGAACTCGGAAAGCTCGGCAAGAGTGCCAACTCCACCTGGTTCGTAAGCCATGTTATTTCTCCTGTTGTTTTACTACTATATTGTTACTGCATTAAAGTTACAGCCGCCCTCTCGCGCGCTACGGTTATAATGCAGTGCTTTCTCTTGTATGTTGGTGCCTTCCCCTATTCATTGCCGGAGTTGTCAATGCCTTTTCAATGGGCCAATTGAACCGGCGTATCCTACCTCGAAGGGTTTCCGCATTAATTCCCGTTCTTTTTGCCCAGTCTTTTAAGCACAAAGTCTCACCATCCCATGTGATATTTATGTTTCTGCGCGTATTTCTCATCTGCTCTTTACGCGTCGCACCTCGGCAATTCCAGGGCGCATATGGGCCGTTATTGTCGATACGGTCCAGCTGTTCGCCCTCGCCCACGTGACTTTCAAACCAATCGCGAAAAACAGGGAAGGAATGCCACTCATCGCAGACATAGATGCCACGTCCGCCGTAATCTTTGTATCGGGGGTGTTTTGTGTTGTAGCAGCGGGTATGTATGTTACGGAATCTTTTGTACGCTCTTGTTTCCTTATTCCCTTTTGCCGCCCCATGAATAGTGTGCACTTCAGAACATCTTTGTTTGTGATAGCAACCGCAACTTTGCGTATTACCTTTTTTCAAATTTGAGCCACTCACGATATGATTATTGCCGCAATCGCACAGGCATAACCAAAGAACCGACCCCCTACCCCTCCCCGCAAATTCTGTAACCACCAGCCTTCCGAACCGATGCCCAACCAAGCTAGTTTTTGGATATCGGCATTCGCTCGCGGGCTTGACAATTTTCTTTCCTTGGCTTATATTCTTTTCATCCATGGGGAAACTCCTTGTAGTTTCTTTTCATCATCCCCGCTAGCTAAAGGGGCGGCTAGCGGGGACTTTTTTTTTCTTGGTTTGCTACTGCAGGCAGCGACGCTTGAGCATTAAACCCCATGCATTACTGTTACGCCGTCGCGTCCATAAAACCGTTCTGCCAGCGGGGTTTGTTTTGGTTCCAGTCCTGCGTTTCCTTCAACGAATTTATGTTCGGAAATTGCCCGTCCAATCCTGGCCGCGAAACGAATGACATCGGGATGGTATTCGCCGTAGGTATCCTTCAAAAGCTGACGAAGGCTGCCGTCTGGGTCGAACGTTGCGAGAGCCGCGCGAGCATCGGCTATGGTGCGGGTATACCTAATGCCGCCGAACTCCGCGTCGTTACGGATTTCCGTATGCCATTCACGCATAATCATTTCAGTATTGCGCTGCGTTTCCGTTTCGGCCTCGCGCAGGCGGTCTTTCTGCCAGGCCAATACCTGTTCCGCCTGGCTTTTTGAAAGGCCAAGCTCGCGGCAGGTACCGGTAAAGCTTTCCAGCTGCTGTTTCAAAAGCGGTAAATCTTCGTCATTCATTTCGAGGGTATACGGCTCGCTTGCAGCGCCTGCGGAAGCCATCGGCGCTTGAGCATTCGACACCAATCCCGCACCTTCGGGGACGGCAGTGGAGGCAATCCCCTCACTCGCCTCCGCCATATCACCAATAATACTTTCTTCAGCCAAGCCGGCGTTTGTGGCTTCCATTTCGGCCATAACTATTTTCTCCTGCTTAATGTGGTTTTACTTGTTGTTCGCTGCCTGGGGGTCGTTACCTTGATCGGGGGTTTTGGTGTGGCGCCGCCCGCGCTTATGCTTGGGGACGTTCCTCTGGAACGGCTAGCCAAAGAGAAGCTTTCAAGTGCGATCGTTATCCTATCCAGGGCGTCAATTAGTCTCACCAATTGCTCATCGGTCATCTTCTTCTTCCTTGGCTTCCTGCCGGAGGCCCAAGCCTTGCGGCGCATGAGCAGCATTATACATAGCTTCAGCTATTAAAACCGTTCCGAGGTTTCCGGCTCTGGCACACAGCTCAAGAACCTGTAATCCCAGCGCACGACGACCGGCTTGCCAGGTAGTGCGTTTTTCGTTCTGCGGAAAGTCCGCCGTGAAGACCTCCGTTTCGTTCAGGAGCCAGAGAAGAAATTCCCGCCCTACGGAACTTTTGCCGAGCTGGTCGACGGCGGTTATGAGATTTTCGCGTTTATACGCTTCCATTTAGCCTCCGGCGGGACCACCGAGCAGGTTATCAAGCACGGACCCTTGACCTAGTCTTGTTTCGCCCATTGTTTTGGCTGCGTCAGCTAATGCACCGGCTTCTGCTAATGCCTGGTTCCCCATAGCCATTTGTTGCTGTTGCGCTTGCTGTTCAGAACGTTGTTGCCGGATGGCCTCCACTTCGCTTTGTTCACGGAGCATGCTTGCAGGAGCAGCAATCCTATCAAGGTATGCGCGGACTGTGTTGTCGGCACTAAGCAGGTCGAGGGCTTCGGGGGCCATCTGCGCTAGATTCCCAACAAAAACGACGCCTTGTTCAATATTCGCGCTAAGGCTCGCCCGCTGAGCTTGTGCCAGTACGCTTTCGAAAGTGACATCAACATTAATGATATCAACATTATTCGGTGGCGGCGGCAGTGCGCCCCATTCGCGCATCAGGGCAAAGGTGCGCTGAATAACTGGTTGCAGGAGTTCTTTGTGGAGCCGCTCCAGAACAGGGCCGAGCAGAACAAGCTTTTCCGATTGGCGCGCCGAGATTTCCGTGGCCGTGACGTTGTGGCGTTCGTCATCAAGGAATGTGCGGAACAGTTCAACATACATTCCGTCCTTGATGATTTCTTCCACTTCCTGAATGGCCTGCATGGAATATTGCAGCGTTTGCGCGTCCGGCTGATGGATGGGCGCAACTGGCGTTACCCCTGTGCGGGTTGAGTCGAAATAGGAAAGGCCGCCAGGGGTTAAACGTACGCCGGTAGCGCGGAGCGATTGGTCTACCACTAAAGGCGGATCGGCGGCCTTATGCTGGAGTTTTCGCAAGGTCGTGGTCATCGCCTGGAGCATCTTGCAGTCCGGCAGTACCTGCATGGCCGGGCTAATTCCGTAGCGATCGGAATTCGAGATATCCCAGCGCGGGGCGAAGGCGGGGAACGTGTCATATCCGCCCTCTTCGAGAATGGAAGGTTTTCCGCCAAGGCCGGTGAGTTCGCCTGTACTGGAAGAAGACGAGCCAAGGAGAAAATATACGGATGCGTAGGGCTTGTCGGTTGATGCCACCCGTCCCAGTGTTTTAAACTCGTTCCTGGGAAAGACCGCGTGGATGACGTCATAGCGCGCGGTTACGTTGCGCGTATGTTCACACTGCCCCTTGATGAAGTCCGGCACGTTTTTGTTATCAAACTTGTCGACAATCTGCCGCGCGGTCATGTGCATACGGCGGTAGAAGGCGTCGACTTCGTTATTGCTATTGATATCTATTACGAATTCGCCAGGATTGCACAGGTGAAAATGTATTCCATCTTCATCGGCAGTTTCAACGAGCAGAGCCGTTCCGAACGCGCCGAGGTCGGCATAAAGGCCATGTATGGCAGAATAAAAATTTGACTGGTGTAAAACGGCCTGCATTGTCTGCGTTGTGAGGTCCAGCCAAGCGTTAAGGCCATCGGGAACTTCGGCAGGATTACCCTGGAGGATAAGGCGGAACCAGGGGCGAACCGGACTTGTCATGCCCCCGTGAAGTCCGGCCGCCATTGCGCGCAAGGCGAGAACGCCTGTGGAATTCACGAGCTTGGAGTCTATAGGGTACGCTCGGAGATGATAATCACTCGCTGTATCATCCCTATAGCGGCCAGGAGCGAAGAGCCGCGCAATCTCGCGGTAAACCTCTGTGAATCCCGATCTTTCGAGTCGGAGCTCCTCGTATCTTGTTTGCAATCGCGTTATATCAAAAGCCATTTTCTTCCTTGGTTCTTCCGGCGGGAAGCCTCCGGCAGGATTACCCCAGAGTTGAAGACCCGCTGTTTTGGCTGGCCAAACCTACGCTCCCGCTCGTGCCTTGCCTTCTCTGCGTCAAGATGCTCGCTGCCACGCCCCTGTTACGGGAAGCCTTTTCGCGCTGCGTGGTAGCGGCTGCCGTTGCACCGGCGGAAACGGATTTGGTGGATTGCTTTGTGGGCGTTTCAGTGTATGAGTATTGTACGCTGCTGCCGGGGCTGCCGCCCTTTCCGCCGCCACCACCACCACCGCACCAGGTCATGGGGCCGGTATATTCAAAAGAGTCTTCTTCGAGAGTTTCAAGCGTGTTCATATCTAAAACGATTTTATTGTAGATTTTCATGCCTTGCTTTTCTCCTTGGCTTTGATCAAACTTTCTCTTGTGGCTACCGATATATATGCATTATCATACCGCTTCAGCCGCGCATAGTAAATAAATTCCGGAACTTCCCCCATAATGTTGTATCCAATATTTTCAAGCATTACCGTCATGTGTCGATTTCGAACGGGCACATACCCGAGCAACGATATACAATCAAGCTCTCCCAATGCCCACGCGCTGGCGTTCCAAAATCCTGCGGAGCCAAGAGGAAAAAATTTCCGGAACATTACTGGGTTGACCGACATACACCGGCTCATATAATAGGCGGGAAAATTCTGAGAAAATCCCACCAGTTCGCCGTTATAAAGAAAAGCCATAGGGAAGGTTGTTGGATCTGTTGCCACGGCCATCCAGTGTTCTAGCGTGGAGTCATCCCCGTGTTGCGGCCAATACGCCCACATGAGGTGTTCTTTCATCAGCCGATGGTATGCCACCTCGCATTCTTCGTCCGTCATACATCTGAAGCTCCAGCCATCATCCAGTTGAAGCTTTTTCGCGCCGGTATACGGGTTCGTCATTGCGCGTTCCACTCTTTTATAAGATTAATTTGTTCGTTACACGCGTCGATATCCAGCCCGAGGTCAATGGCGAATTGCAACAAGTCCCGGTTCGTTCCCCTTACCGGCGGCGCAGTTTTCGCGCACGGCTCGAGTAGATATTCGGGTGGGCGGACATAAACCGTATCGGTTACCGTTACTACTTGTGGCTTACTTGAACAGGCTCCACACATCATCAGGCACCCGCTCAGAACTCCAATCGCGAACGCTTTCATCTTGTTTCAATAATGCATCAAGTTCCTTGCGCGCATCATCCCGCGCCTTTCTTTCCTTGGCTAATTCTTCTTGCCAGGCGGCGGCAAGTTCATCGCGTTTCACAATTTCCGTCTCAAGAGCACCTATGGTCTCTTTGTTGGCTTTGTTGGTCTCTATAGCTATGGCCGCGTTTTGTAATGCCGCATCGCGTTCATCACGCGTACATTTATACAGGGAGGCGAGGGCAATGCAAGCAATAAGTAGCGCAGCTATGAGTACGCTTGAAATACTACCCATGCCAGCCGCTCCTGGCCAAAAGCCAGCTATCGGGGACTTCTAATTGGGCCTCCTCTTCTTCACTTGCGGCTTGTGATCGTATATTTTGCAGCTGCATGGCGTATAGCTGTTCGACCTCGTTCACCTTTTGACTGTTGTTTTTGAGGATCGGCACGGCAATCAAGCACGCCAGTTTCCGCGCCATACTAGCTACAAACATGTCGTCCCAGAGGCTAACCTCGGTTATATCCTGTGTTATTTCCGCCTGGGCGTCTTTCACATTACATAAAATCGTTGTAATATTGTCAATTACGCGCACGGCGTATTGTTCTTTGTGCAGCCGGTTTTCTTTTCCTTGGCTATGAATTCGGTGTACCTTGATGGCCTTATTCGGCCAGGAATAGGCATATTGCCATTCACTTTCGTATTCTTCAGGGAAATTGGCGAGCAGGGCGAGATTCACTCGTGCTTGAGCAAAAGGGTAGGGGTAATCACGCAGGGCCGCGCGGCGGGCGTTGTTCCAAAAAAGCTCGCACTGGATGGCTTCCGGCGCGTTCTCGTTGGTGCTGGCGATGGTTCGCGTTCCAATGAATCCCAGGGCCATGTTGTATATAGAGAGACGTCCGCTGGTGCTGGGCATTTTCCTCTATCCTTAGGGTACAATTTTTTTATGAAAATATAGAAGAAACGCGAGCTTGTCAATCTTTTTCTTGACAGGGAGGAATACTTTCTATAGTTTATTTCGGATAACAAAGTAAGCCGCTGCCTGCGGCAAGCCAAAAAAACCATTATGGTTCTTAATGTGAAATGGCGCGTATAACCTTTCGGTCTTTTACCGGCGGTGAAGTTTCCGCTTCCTTGGCCGCCCGATATGATCTGCAAAAAGCCGGTACATTTTTGCAGCTGTGCGAGAACATGGTTGTCAACGCGATCGGTGATGTTGAGCGGCGGTCCGGCACACTCTTTATGGAAGATTTTGGCGGGGGCGAAGCCTTTCTTTTGCCGTTTCAATTCAATTCTGAGCCAAGCGAAAATTATATCCTTGTTTTCCAAGAAGATAAAATTTCCGTACGGCGGATACCGGCGGGCGAAGATGACACGCAAGATTTGGAATATGAAATTCCCTATCTGGAAGGAGTCGAGCCCTATTCCTTGGCTGACCTGCCTACTATCTCCTACGCGCAAGTCGGCGATGTTCTCTACCTTGCCCACCGCGATTACCCTTTGCAAAAAATTACTCGCTCGGGAATGTCTCCGAGCTATACCTGGGCTATTGGAAAAGTTACGCTTAATCAGTCAATTGCCGCGCCGGTAGCCTCTGGCATTTCCGCGGTGCGCGGCTATGAGTATTACACCTGCGGCGATACGCGCTACTGTTGCGAGTACACCCTCAATGAGACTTCTTACCTTGGCTATAAGGTTTCTGCCGTGGATTCGGACGGGGTAGAATCAATAGCGAGTGCCGAGGCACAAATCTGTTTTCGCTATCCTACCGATTGGATTGTCGGCGACTTTGTAACTTTTTGCTGGGTTTGGTATGATACTACTGGTTCTGGCTCTTGTCCCGAATATTACAACGTTTATCGTGACAGCGCGGGATACTATGGCTTTATTGGTACAACTTGTTGTAATGTTTGTTGTTTTATTGATCAGAACTATGAACCCGAGACGTCCATGACGCCAAAGGAAGATTGGGACCCATTTGAGAATGACAATCATCCAGGCACGATCGCATTCCATCAGCAGCGCATGTGGCTCGGCGGTACAAAGAATGAACCGACCACAATCTATGCTTCCAGGACAAGCGATTTCGAGTCCTTCCGCAAATCCCGCCCGCTACAGGATGATGATCCGCTCGAATACCAAATGGCCACTGGCTCCATTGACGACGTCATGTGGCTTAAATCCTTCGGGAATCTTTTTGTCGGAACGACCGGCGGGGAGTTCACGGCTTTAAGCTCCGGCGCGGCTTTAACGCCGGAGGACGTGCAAATCAACTTGCAATCTTCCTGGGGGAGCCGGGGGGTTATGCCGCTCCTTGTCGGCAACGCTATTTTGCATGTGCGCCGAAATGGCTCTCGCGTCATGGAACTTGCCTACAATTGGGAAAACGACTCTTATTCAGGTAATGACTTGACGCTCCTCGCCCCGCACATGGTGGAGGACTCTCCCATTCGGCAGTGGTGTTTTACGCAGTCTCCCGAGCCGCGTATCTGGGCCGTGCGCGAGGACGGGGTCCTCATTTGTTGTACTTACATTCGCGAGCAGAATATCTATGGGTGGAGCCGCCACGTCACAGAGGGCAAGTTTGTTTCCATTATTTCGCTTTGTGGGGAAAAAGGAGATGAAATTGTCCTGTTGGTGAAGCGCGAGATCGAAGGCGAGACGCACTATCTGCTTGAACGCTTCGCCCCACGTTTTGACGATAATACCGCCATTGAAGACGCGTTCTTCGTGGACTGCGGCGTGATATTGGATAATAGCCAAGGAGAAAGCGAACTTACGGATTCTTCCTTGGCTCATCTCGTCGGGAAAACCGTATCGGTATTGAATGTGGGTAGCCCCGAGATGGGGCAAAGCGTTGTAGACCCAGACTTCGTGCCGGAAGAACCGGAATCCGAACCGGAGCCGGAGGGGGAGAATACATAATGGCCGACAAAGGCAAGCTCACTCTGCAATATGGCGTTTCCGGCAAGGTCATTGTCGGGCTGCCGTTCACATCGGTTATGGCTCCGTTGCCTATTGATAGTGAAGGTGACTCTGGTTCAACCGTAGGTCTTCAGCGGGCACTGGGAAAGACCGCCATTCACGTGCATAGGAGTGTTAATTTTGAATATGCCGCGACAAAAAGAGGCTGGCTGACTGACCGCTCCGCCTATAAAGAGGCCGAGTTTTATGAGGCCCCGTTCCTTCCCGAAAACTATGGAGAACCTGTTCAACCTTTTAGTGGGTCGGTTGAGGTTGTAATTCCTGGTGGCCAAGGAGAAGACAGCTCATTGTATATACAAACAAACAAACCAACTCCACTTAAGGTGCTTAGCATCACAGTGGATATCGACTTTGGGGAAACGCGATAGCTCAGACGCCGCTGCCTGCGGCGGGCACGCCTGCGGCGGGCACACCTGCGGTGGGCACAAGCCTCCCAGCGACTGAGGCAGCTCAAGCGCCGCTGGGCTTTCCTTTGGTTTCCTGACGGAGGTAATATGGCACTTGGGGCAAGTCTTGTTCTTATGGGGATTGGAGCCGCGGTACAAACGGTATCCAGCTATAATCAAGCTCAAGCTCAAGCCGCGAACTATAGGTCGCAAGCTGCCGCTGCCGAGCAACAGGCAACTATTGCCTCAGCTAATCAACGCCTTGCTGAGGAACAGGCATCTGCCGAGCGTAAGCAGGGCTATGAAGAAATGCAGACCAAGCGTCTCGAAGCCGCGCGGATAATCGGGCAACAGCGAGCTCAGATGGGCGGCAGCGGCGTGGCTGTCGACCAGGGCAGTTTCCTTGACGTTTTGGCCGATACCTCCAGTTCCGGCGAAATTAGCGCAATTAACGCTTATAATCAGGGAATTGATCGGGCATATGCCCAGGAAATCGAAGCTTGGAATTACGAAAACCAGGCAGGAGCATATCGCGCACAAGCGTCAAGTCTTCGTAGTGCCGCAAGTAATGTTTCCAGCGGATCCATTTGGGGAGCACTTGGGACGGCAGCAACGGGTATAGCTTCAATTGGAACGACTTGGGGCATGGGCACTAATTGGGCGTATACGAATCCCTTTGCGACGAGCTAAAGACAAGCCAAGGAAGAAAGCCTGCGGCAGCAAGCCTTGCGGCGTCTGAGCATATGAAGCAAAAAGAAATCATAATTCAGTACATTCCGCGCTTCCCTGAATTGCACGAAGCCTTGGAAAAGTTTCGTTTTTGCGTCTTTGTCATG
>Ga0192234_1152_pt1 | contig 14795 bp, 10 predicted proteins | sample Koala_Koa27_B3_FD_131232 | JGI IMG/M metagenome (GOLD analysis project Ga0192234, IMG submission 131232) | Enriched cells from koala feces incubated with labeled cellulose particles, San Francisco Zoo, California, United States - Koala_Koa2-7_B3 ...
GCTTATAATATGCTCCGCCATGCTACATTCGGCCGTTCCCTGCATATCCGTCATCCGCAGGAAAAACTCTCTATTGCCGAGAATTTCCTCTATATGCTCAAAAAAGATTATACGGAACTGGATGCCCGTACGCTCGACTTGCTATTGATTTTGCAGGCAGAACATGGCGGTGGTAACAACTCGACTTTCACGGTTCGTGTGACTTCTTCCACCGGAACAGATACATACTCGGCCATCGCCGCAGGTATCGGTTCGTTGAAAGGCCCGCTTCACGGAGGCGCGAATATCCAGGTGGCCGATATGTTCCATCACTTGCAGGAGAACATCAAGGACTGGAAGAGCGTGGACGAGATAGATACCTATTTCACACGGATGCTGAATAAGGAAGTGTATAATAAGACCGGATTGATTTACGGTATCGGTCATGCTGTTTATACGATTTCCGATCCTCGTGCGCTGTTGCTGAAAGAACTGGCTCGCGACCTTGCCCGTGAGAAAGGAAAAGAAGAGGAGTTCGCTTTCCTCGAACTGCTTGAAGAGCGTGCCATCGCTACTTTCGGACGTGTGAAGAACAACGGAAAGACGGTTTCCAGCAATATCGACTTCTATTCGGGCTTCGTATATGAGATGATTGGTTTGCCGCAGGAGATTTTCACTCCGCTGTTTGCCATGGCTCGTATTGTCGGCTGGTGTGCGCACCGCAATGAAGAACTGAACTTCGAGGGCAAACGCATTATCCGTCCGGCTTATAAAAATGTTCTTGATGATCTGGCTTATATCCCCATCAAGAAACGCTGATAAGAACAAATCCTTTTATGCAATAATAACTAACCTCAGACGTACATCTCGGCAATCCCTGCATGTACGTCTCGGTAATCCCCAGTTGTACATCTTGGTAGTACCCGGTTGTACGTCTGGAGTGACTTGTTTCAGGAAGAACGTCCGATGTTCATTTAACATTTAACACTTTGCGGCTGCTATATTTTTCATCCGATGGAGGCTAAGGCATTTATCGTTGGTAGAAAGGGCACAGCCTGGCAGGTAGAAACGCCCTTTTAACGTAGCGTTAAAAGGGCGTTTCTACAACCGATGAATTATACATTCTATTCCTTTGGATATCAGTGAACTATGTGCTAAAAGCCCATGGTGTCATATGAAAGAGAACACGGGATGGAAAAAAGATAATTGTGATATTCATAAGTTTCCTGTCCGGTCAATACGAATAGTTCTTTCAGTTTTTTGTGGCCATTCTTTTCTTTTTTTTTGTTATTTTTGTGAATCTCAAAAGAAAATCAAGATGAGTATAACTGCCTTTAATCTATTTTTGGGCGTCATGAGTCTGATCGCTCTGATTGTTTTCATCGCCCTCTACTTTGTGAAAGCCGGTTACGGGATATTTCGCACTGCCTCCTGGGGAGTCGCCATTTCCAACAAGCTCGATAATATTCATTTTCGTCTTCTGCTCGAGCGCCATATTGTCATTGATCAGTTCGCAGAACGAAGCCAGTTCTTCCTTGTCCGGCAGACGACCGGAGAGTAGCAGATAAGCCACTTCTTCGAAGCCGAAACGTTTTTCCTTGATGATGGCGTGGGAAATGTCTTCCACATCATAGCCTCGATAGAACAATTTTCCCGGAATAGGCTTCAGACCGCCGCCGGGGATACGTTCGTAACCCACCACATTACCAATCTTTGTCAGACCTACCAATACACCGGTGCCGTCTTCATTACGTAGTCCACGCTTCACGTCAAACTTGGGGAACAATTCATTGTCAATCCGGGTTGCCTCTTTCATCTCCTCGGAGAGCTTGTAAATCAAATACTCTTTCTTCATAATACTTCGTTTTTAATCGTTACATTTACTTTTCGATTCTTTCCACAATTTCGCGTGTGAAAGCGGTGGTAGACAGGGATGTACCTCCCGGCATAAAGCGAGCCAGATCGTGCGTGGCACGGGCATCGAGGAAACTCTGTTCCAGCGCCTTTTCGATAAGCGCGGCCGCTTCTTTCCATCCCAGATATTCAAGCATCATCACCGCCGAAAGAATGATAGAACAAGGATTCACGACATCCTTTCCGGCAATGTTGGGGGCGGTTCCATGAGTCGCTTCAAAAATGGCGTGCCCCGTCTTGTAGTTAATATTTGCTCCCGGAGCAATGCCGATGCCGCCTACCATTGCCGCCAACTGGTCGGAAACATAGTCTCCGTTCAGGTTCAGCGTGGCAATCACGGAATACTCTTCGGGAATCAGTAATGTATTTTGCAGAAAAGCATCGGCAATGCAGTCCTTTATCACCAGCCGGCCGTCTGCCAGCGCGTCGCCAAACTCACGTTGCGCCAGCTCATAGCCCCATTTCTTGAAACCTCCTTCGGTGAACTTCATAATGTTTCCTTTGTGCACCAGTGTCACAGAAGGCAGATGATGGTCGAGCGCATACTGGCAGGCAGCCCGCACAAGACGTTCCGTGCCCTCACGGGAAACAGGTTTCACCCCAAAAGAAGAGGTCTCGGGGAAGCGGACTTTCGTCACTCCCATCTCGTTTTTCAGGAATTGATAGAACTTTTCGGCTTCGGGAGTACCTGCCTCCCACTCGATTCCTGCATATATATCCTCCGTATTTTCACGGAACACACACATGTTCACTTTTTCCGGTGCTTTCACCGGAGAATGAACGCCTTGATACCAACGAACCGGACGCAAACAAACATATAAATCCAGAGTTTGGCGCAAAGCCACGTTCAAAGAACGGATTCCACCGCCGACAGGGGTCGTCAGCGGACCCTTGATGCCGATCAGATATTCTTGGAAAGCCTTCATCGTTTCATCCGGCAACCAAGAGCCTGTCTCGTTGAAAGCGCGTTCGCCCGCCAGCACTTCTTTCCATTCAATCCGGCGTTTGCCGCCATATGCTTTCTGAACAGCCGCGTTCACAACGGCCTGCATCGACGGAGTCACTTCCGCTCCTACTCCGTCTCCGGTAATATAAGGTACGACAGGCACATCGGGCACCGACAGCGTACCATCTTTTTGCATGGTTATTTTGTTCATTTCTATCATTTTAATTATCTGGCATTCAAGGCAGAGCCGGCACGGAACCAGGCAATCTGCTGTTCGTTGTATGTATGTTGCGCTTCAAAACTCTCTTTCGTTCCGTCTTCGTGATGGAGAACGACGGTCAGATTCCGTCCCGGAGCAAAGTCCGGCAAGCCGATGACTGAAAGGAGGTCGTGCTCCTGTATCTTGTCATAATCCGCTTTGTCTGCAAAGGTAAGGGCAAGCATGCCCTGCTTTTTCAGATTCGTTTCGTGGATACGGGCGAAGCTCTTGGCGAGAATCACACGCACATTCAGGAAACGGGGTTCCATTGCCGCATGCTCACGGCTGGAGCCTTCTCCATAGTTTTCTTCGGCCACGACAATGGAGGGGATTCCTTCGGATTTATACATTTTGGCTGTGCCCGAAACGGTTCCGTAAGTGTTTGTCGAACGGTTCCACACATTGTTCGTTTCGCCATTGAACGCATTCACGGCTCCCATTAGCATATTATCCGAAATATTCTCCAAATGTCCGCGGAAACGCAGCCACGGTCCCGCCATCGAAATATGGTCGGTAGTACATTTGCCCTGCGCCTTAATCAGCAGGGGCATATTGAGTATATCTTGTCCGTCCCAAGCGGGGAAAGGAGTCAGCAGTTGCAGGCGTTGGGAAGCCGGGTTGACGTTAATCACTGTTTTCGTCCCGCCAGGGGCGATATAGCCTTCATTGCCGGAGGTAAAACCTCTCAAGGGGAGTTCATCTCCTACGGGTTCGGCCAGTTTCACTTTCTCGCCGTCATGGTTCATCAATCTGTCTTTCAGCGGATTGAAGCAAAGATCACCGGCAATGGTCAGTGCCATCGTCAGTTCGGGAGAAGCAACAAAGGCGTATGTGTTCGGATTGCCGTCCGCACGTTTGGCAAAGTTACGGTTGAAGGATGTGACGATCGAGTTCTTCCGCGCCGGGTCGTCCGTATGACGTTTCCACTGACCGATGCAAGGACCGCAGGCATTTGCCATGATCACGGCGCCGATCTGCATGAAGTCATCCATCATTCCGTCTCTTTCGGCAGTGGCGCGGATTTGCTCGGAACCCGGATTGATGATCAACGGGGAAGCCACACTCAGATTCTTTTCCTTCACCTGCCTCGCAAGGGATGCGGCACGGCTGAGATCTTGGTAAGAAGAGTTGGTACACGAACCGATCAGTCCGACTTCCATCTTACGCGGATAGCCGTTCAGTAATACTTTTTCTGCAAATTCAGAGATAGGGGTAGCGGCATCCGGTGTGAAAGGGCCGTTAATATAAGGTTCGAGCGTAGACAAATCAATGTCGATGACACGGTCGTAGTACTTTTCCGGTTCGTCCGCCACCTGTTGGTCCGCACGGAGCTCACAGTCCACGGCTTCCGCCAGTTCTACGATACGATCTCTGCCGGTGGCTCTCAGATAAGTAGCCATGCGCCCATCGAACGGGAAAAGCGAAGTGGTAGCTCCTACTTCCGCACCCATATTGCAAATGGTCGCTTTGCCGGTAGCCGACAGGGAAGCTGTTCCCGGTCCGAAATATTCGATGATGGAGTTCGTTCCTCCTTTTACGGTCAGAATCCCAGCAAGTTTCAGGATGACATCTTTCGGGGAAGTCCAGCCGCTCAGTTTTCCGGTCAGGCGGACACCGATAATCCTTGGCATTTTCAGTTCCCATTCCATACCTGTCATCACGTCTACGGCATCCGCACCGCCGACGCCGATGGCCACCATGCCCAGTCCTCCGGCATTCGGAGTGTGAGAGTCGGTTCCTACCATCATCCCGCCGGGGAAAGCGTAATTTTCGAGTACTACCTGGTGAATGATTCCGGCGCCCGGCTTCCAGAAGCCGATGCCGTAACGAGAGGATACATCGCGCAAAAAGTCGTAAACTTCTTCGTTTGTTTTGGTTGCCGTAGCAATGTCCTCCTTTGCTCCTTTGTACGCCTGTATCAAGTGGTCACAGTGCACGGTGGAGGGAACAGCCACTTTTTCTTTTCCTGCATTCATGAATTGAAGCAATGCCATCTGGGCAGTCGCGTCCTGCATAGCGACGCGGTCGGGACGGAAATTTACGTAGTCTTCACCCCGCTTGTAGTTTTTCAGATCGCCCTCATTGAACAGATGGGCATACAGAATCTTCTCGGCTAACGTCAATGGGCGTTTCAAAACAGCCCGCACGTGTTCCACTTTTCCTTTATAAGCAGAATAAAAAGCCTCTAACATAGTCAAATCATACACCATATTGCTTTTATTTTTTTTAGTCTATCTATAAAAATAACGAACGGCGTTCGAGGAATGTTTAACAAAATGAAATATATTTTCGTCTCAGGAAGAAGATTTATTACCTTTGCGTCTATTATGAATAATCATCCGAAAAGTCCAATCATCGACCTTCAGCAACAGCAACTCCTGCTACGCATGGAGTATGAACACGAAAAGGAGGAATTCAAGCGGCAGACTGAAACAATGGGTGTCGCCCGCAAAGTGAAACGTGGTCTGTGCTAGTATCCCGCCTCTCCCGGTCGAAGTTACTATAATTCTCTAAATCAACTTGTAATAGATATTACACGCACCGAAAATAAAGAAATCGAGCATTCCTTCGAATTCGGTCGTCCCGTCTGCTTTTTCCGGCAGTCATTTGACGGAAAAGTGAATTACATGAATTTCATTGCAACGGTGAGTTATGCGGACGACGAACGGATGGTGGTCGTGCTTCCCAGTGCGGGCGCCTTGCTGGAACTGCAAACGGAAGAGGTGCTGGGTGTACAACTTTATTTCGATGAAACGTCCTATCGTGCCATGTTCGAAGCGCTGGAAGACACAATCCGCGCTAAGGGCAACCGCCTTGCCGAACTCCGGGACACCTTGCTGGGAACACAAAAGCCGGGATTCCGCGAATTATATCCCGTCCGTTTCCCGTGGCTGAACAGCACGCAGGAAACAGCCGTAAACAAAGTGTTATGCACACGCGATGTCGCCATCGTTCACGGCCCTCCGGGAACCGGAAAGACTACCACGCTCGTGGAAGCCATTTACGAAACGCTTCACCGCGAACCGCAGGTGCTGGTCTGCGCCCAAAGTAATACGGCTGTGGACTGGATTTGCGAGAAACTGGTAGACCGGGGTGTGCCTGTCCTCCGCATTGGTAACCCTACACGTGTTAATGACAAAATGCTTTCTTTCACTTACGAACGCCGCTTTGAGAATCATTCGGCCTACCCCGAACTTTGGGGAATCCGAAAATCGATCCGTGAAATGGGCAGCCGGATGCGTCGGGGAAGTTACTCCGAAAGGGAAGGAATGCGCAGCCGGATGAGCCGCCTCCGCGACCGTGCCACCGAACTGGAAATCCTGATCAACGCCGATCTTTTCGACAGTGCCCGTGTGATTGCTTCCACGCTGGTCAGCAGCAATCACCGTTTGCTCAACGGACGGCGTTTCCCCACCTTATTTATCGATGAAGCCGCCCAGGCACTCGAAGCCGCCTGTTGGATCGCCATCCGAAAGGCCGACCGTGTGATTCTTGCCGGCGACCATTGCCAGCTCCCTCCTACAATCAAATGTATCGAAGCCGCCCGTGGCGGACTGGACCACACTCTAATGGAAAAGGTCGTGCAGCAAAAACCTTCTGCCGTCTCGCTGCTCAAAGTGCAATACCGGATGCACGAAGCAATCATGCGCTTTCCCTCCGAATGGTTCTACAACGGAGAACTGGAAGCCGCACCGGAAGTGCGCAACCGGGGTATCCTTGACTTCGACACTCCCATGAACTGGATAGATACCTCGGAAATGGACTTCCACGAAGAGTTTGTAGGCGAGAGCTTCGGGCGCATCAACAAGCAGGAAGCCAACTTGTTACTGCAAGAACTGGAAGCCTATATCAGCCGGATCGGCAAAGCACGCATCCTGGACGAGAGCATCGACTTTGGTCTGATTTCGCCCTACAAGGCGCAAGTGCAATACCTGAGAAGTAAAATCAGAGGAAGCAGTTTTCTCCGCCCTTTCCGCAGCCTCATCACGGTCAACACGGTAGACGGCTTTCAGGGACAGGAACGGGATGTCGTCTTTATCAGCCTCGTCCGGGCGAACGAGGACGGACAGATCGGTTTTCTGAATGATTTAAGACGAATGAACGTAGCCATTACCCGCGCCCGGATGAAACTTGTGATTTTGGGAGATGCAACCACTCTTACCAAGCATGCGTTCTACCGGAAACTGATACAGTATATCCGGCAGGAAGCGGTATCCTCCTGAATCATCGGGATAAAAAAAGAAGCCCCCTTTCTCACGAAAGAGGACTCCCATTTACAAACAAAACAAACAATGTTATTTTCCCACTAAATTCTGTTCCAAAAGCTCTGTCTTAAATTCAATTTAACGCATACTTTTTCCTGCTACAGAATAAAATTCTGCATCATATCAACGAATCACTAATGGAACACGAAATATAAAAAGGACTTGAAATGGTATTACAGCTACCATTCGGTAGAGAATAACTTAAATATCTTTTAATGTAACATTCTGATATACTATTTATTAAAAAAGAAATCATCTTCATACGTATCGATCTTCTGTAAGTAAAAAGTTTCTTCATTGCCTATTCTGTTTTATTTGTTGCCGTAAAGGTAATCATAAATGCTCTTTTTCACCTATATTATCAGTATCTTTTAATCTTTTTTCTACTTTCATCCTTTTTCTATTACTCAAAAGACCGGTATCTACATAGAAAAAGCGGGAAAATACGCTTTTCCCGCCTTTTGAAAAACTTATATAGTATAAGTCTGATTAATTATTTTCCGGACGAAGTTTACGAACTGTCACGGCAGTCTGCCACATTTCGCTTTCGCGCAATGCTTTCAGTTCTTCTTCCAGTTTCTCACGATAATCCGGTTTGGAGTTAGAGTCGATTGAAATCTGTGCTTCGTTACCAGTCTTCACACTGTGATACAACTTTTCAACTACCGGTTTGATAGCATCGTGGAAGGGGCCCATCCAGTCGAGAGCACCACGTTGAGCTGTAGTAGAGCAGTTAGCATACATCCAGTCCATACCGTTCTTTGCAAACAACGGCATCAATGACTGAGTCAGCTCTTCTACAGTTTCGTTGAATGCTTCGGAAGGAGTATGACCGTTTTCACGTAACACTTCGTATTGTGCCAGCAACAGACCCTGGATAGCTCCCATCAATGAACCACGTTCGCCTGTCAGGTCGGAAGTAGCTTCGCGGATGAAAGTTGTTTCGAACAAATAACCTGAACCGATACCGATACCCAATGCGATTGTTCTGTCCATAGCGTTGCCTGTTGCATCCTGATAGATAGCGTAAGAAGAGTTCAAGCCGCGACCTTCAAGGAACATAGTACGCAAGGATGTACCCGAACCTTTAGGAGCAACCATGATTACGTCGATATCTGCAGGAGGAACTACACCTGTGCGGTCACTCCATGTAATAGCAAAACCATGAGAGAAATAAAGAGCTTTTCCTGCAGTCAGGTAAGGCTCGATAGTAGGCCATACAGACATTACTGCTGCATCAGACAACAGGCACATAATGATCGTACCTTTTTCGCAAGCTTCTTCAATACCGAACAAAGTTTCACCCGGAACCCATCCGTCAGCAACCGCTTTGTCATATGTCTTTCCCTGGCGTTGACCAACGATTACATTGAAACCGTTATCACGAAGGTTCAGAGCCTGTCCGGGACCTTGTACGCCATAACCGATTACAGCGATTGTTTCATTTTTCAATACTTCACGAGCTTTTTCCAATGGAAATTCATCACGGATAACTACATTTTCTACAGTTCCGCCAAAATTCAACTGTGCCATTTTTTTTGTTTTTTTTGTTTTGATGACTTGCGCCATCTGTTATTAATTGATTTTATACTCTATATTATTCAAATATCACTTTGGAACGGCATACTACCTCGCTGCCGTTTTTCTTCACCTCTACATGAAACTCGTTTTCATTCGCCTCATCACAGAAGAAAGAGAGTTCATCTCCGAAATAACTTTCAGCCACATACGCCATTTCAAACCGGCGGATACGTTTCGTCTGACACAGTTCTATCGGAAACAAGTCAAGTATGTGCTCGATATAACGAATACTGTTTACGTGTCCGTTAATATCGATATCACTGTATTTTGCCGTCAGCGTCGCAACAGGCTGATTGCTTGTCACCTTGATACGCGAAGGCTTTTCTATCGGGCAGGGTTCATCGCATATATAATCGACGATGCTTCCTCCATGCAATGCCAACAGATCGGCAGGCTTACGGGTATTCAGATTGATCATCGCCCATACGGAACGGGCATAGCCGATCTTCTTTCCATCCTTGTCAATGACGGCAAAGTTACGGTCGGTAAAGAGACGATAGACATTCTCCACCCATGTCTGAACCGAGAACTTCTCGTACTGGTAAGGCATCTCATCCAGCTCGATAGCCAGGCGGGAAAGCACCCATGTGTAATTGTCCTCGTTCAGCGTAGCAATACCAAATCCACGGTCGCTGGCATGAAAACCTGCGCAATTCAGCAGATGATTTCCCAGCACGCCCATGGTCAGGCGGCCGTTAAAATCTACGTGAAACGGCTCTGCCACAAACTGATAAGTCCCTATTTTATTTTCTTCACTCATTACTCCTGTTCCTTTTTACTTTGCTTATACTTCGCTTCCTGTCCGTCCAGGAACTCATTCACACGTTCGAAACAGCTGGTAGTAATAGCCACACGGCCCGAACGGACAAACTGCAGCACACATTTCAAAGCCCGAAGTTCTTCGTAAAGGGAAGTAATCTCTTCACTCATGCCGTTCTTCTCGACGATAGAGAATACCGGATTCACCTCTACAATGCGGGCATTATATCTGCGGATCACTTTAGATGCTTCCGGAGTCTCCTGAAAAGCAGGAGTAGATACCTTATATAAGGCTATCTCATGGAAATAAATCTCGTCTTCCGTAAAATAGTGCGCCTGAATCACATCAATCTTCTTTTCGATCTGCTTCACCACCTTTTCGATAGTGTCCTTATCAGTCCACGCTGTAATCGTATATTTATGTACTCCTTTAATGGAAGAAGCAGAAACGTTCAAACTCTCGATGTTTATTTGCCGACGGGTAAATACAGCGGTCACCTGATTCAGCAATCCGGCTATATTTTCAGAATGAACTATAATCGTATATAATGTCTTATCACTCATAACTTTCTAAATTAAGGATTAACATTCCAGCAACATCTGATTGACTGAACCGCCCGGAGGGGTCATCGGCAGGACATTGCCTTCTTCTACCACACAGGCTTCGAGCAGGAACGGCCCGTCTGTCGAAAGCATTTCGTCGATAGCCGCTTTCAATTCTTCCCGTGAAAAGACACGTTTGGAAGGAATATCGTAGGCGGAAGCGATTTTCATGTAATCCGGATTTAGCATCGGAGTAAATGAATAACGGCGATTAAAGAACATAGCCTGCCATTGGCGCACGTTGCCGAGATAATTGTTGTTCAGGCAGATAATCTTCACCGGAGCTTTCTGTTCCATGATCGTACCCAGCTCCTGAATGTTCATTTGCAGTCCGCCGTCACCCATAAATACACATACAGTGCGGTCGGGACGGCCGAAAGTAGCTCCGATAGCTGCCGGAAGGCCAAAACCCATCGTGCCGAGTCCACCCGAAGTAACGATACTACGTTCCCTGGTATATTTAAAGTAGCGGGCAGAGATCATCTGATTCTGACCTACATCTGTCACCAATATGGCTTCGTGACGGGTCGCTTCGCTTACCGCACGCACCACTTCGCCCATACTCAGTGAATCCGTTGCAGGATGAAGTTCAGGACGAATGACTTTTTCTTCCTCTACCGCTTCATATTCCTTGAAACTATCGACCCACTCGGTGTGCCGGTTCTTTTTCAACAGTCCAGTCACAGCAGCCAGCGTCTTTTTGCAGTCGCCCAAAACGGCAATATCTACCTTTACATTCTTATTTACTTCCGCCGGATCAATGTCAAAATGGATCACTTTCGCTTGTTTGGCGTAAGTAGCCAGATTACCGGTCACACGGTCGTCGAAACGCATACCGACAGCAATCAGTACATCACATTTGTTAGTATTGATATTCGGTCCCAGATTTCCGTGCATACCCAGCATTCCTTTATTCAACGGATGGTCGGTAGGCAATGCGGAAAGTCCGAGCAAGGTACAACCTGCGGGCATATCCGCCTTTTCGATAAAGATACGCAGTTCTTCCTGAGCGCTTCCCAGTTCCACTCCCTGTCCTACCAAGACAAGCGGGCGTTCGGCGTTATTGATCAGTTCGGCGGCAGCCTTTACCGATTCTTCGTCTGTATCGGGAACCGGAACATAGCTGCGGATAAACTCCTGCTTTGTCGGCTCGTATTTCGTTTTTTCAACCTGCGCATTCTTGGCAAAGTCGAGTACCACCGGACCGGGACGACCACTACTGGCAATGTAGAAAGCACGTGCTATCGCCCAGGCTACGTCTTCGGCACGGCGAATCTGATAGCTCCATTTAGCGATTGGCTGAGTGATACCTACGAGATCGACTTCCTGAAAAGCGTCTGTTCCAAGAAAGCCTGTTCCCACCTGTCCTGCAATGACAACGATAGGCGTACTGTCTATCATCGCATCTGCAATACCTGTGATCGTATTGGTTGCTCCGGGGCCGCTTGTCACCAAGCAAACACCGACTTTACCCGATACACGGGCGTAGCCTTGTGCCGCATGGGCAGCTCCCTGTTCATGGCGAACCAAGATATGGTTCAATGTATTTTGATGGTCGTACAGGGCATCGAACGTAGGCATGATGGAACCGCCGGGATAACCGAAAATGGTAGTCACTCCCTGATGTTCCAGAGAGCGCATCATTGCCTCTGCGCCTGTTATTAAGTCCTTACTCATAGTTCTTTAATGGATAATGGATGATTCATAATGGATAATGAAGTGGATCAGTCTATTAATCTCACTGCTCCCTTATCGGCAGAGCTTACCATGCTGGCGTATGCTTTCAGGCTCTTCGGCACGTAACGGTCACGGGTGACGGGAGTCATCGGGCGGGCAGCCAGTTCTTCATCTGTTAGTCGCACGTTAATCGTTCGGGCGGGAATGTCGATTTCGATGATATCTCCATCTACTATTTTTCCTATATTACCTCCGGCAGCGGCTTCGGGAGAAACGTGTCCGATACTCAATCCGGAAGTTCCACCACTGAAACGTCCGTCGGTAATCAAGGCACATTCTTTGCCGAGGTGACGGGATTTGATATAAGAAGTCGGGTAAAGCATTTCCTGCATACCGGGACCGCCCTTCGGACCTTCGTGCGTGATGACGACAACGTCGCCGCTGACGACTCGGCCTCCGAGGATGCCTTCACAGGCTGCTTCTTGTGAGTCGAATACTTTGGCAGGTCCGGTAAACTTCCAGATGCTTTCGTCTACACCCGCCGTTTTTACTACGCAACCGTCCTGAGCGATATTTCCTTTCAGTACCGCCAAACCTCCGTCCTTGCTATAGGCGTGCTCCAGATCACGGATACATCCGTTCGCGCGATCTTTATCTAATTCCTGATAATAAGCTCCCTGAGAACCAAGTACGAGATTGAATCTGTTTCCTGCCGCACTTGAATATTTGCTCATTGCTTTTTCCGTAACGTTCGGGCTGGTAATTGAATATTGATCGATCGCTTCCGCCAGCGACATGCCATCCACACGGAGAACGGAAGTATCAATCAGACCGCCTTTTGCCAACTCTGCCAGGATAGCAATGATGCCACCCGCACGGTTAACGTCCTGAATATGATATTTTTGAGTATTCGGAGCGACTTTACACAGGCAGGGTGTCTTGCGTGACAGCATATCGATGTCGTCCATCTTGAAATCGACTCCTGCCTCATGTGCCACGGCCAACAGGTGAAGCACCGTATTGGTAGAACCGCCCATCGCAATATCCAGCGTCATGGCATTGAGGAATGCCTGACGGGTAGCTATGCTGCGGGGAAGTACACTTTCGTCACCTTCTTCATAATATTTCATTGCATTTTCCACAATCAGTTTGGCAGCATCTTCAAACAGTTTCGTACGATTTTCGTGCGTAGCCACGATTGTGCCGTTTCCCGGAAGAGCCAAGCCGATAGCTTCATTCAGACAGTTCATCGAGTTTGCCGTAAACATTCCGGAACAACATCCGCAGGTAGGACAGGCATTCTGTTCGATATTCGCTACTTCCTGATCGCTTACACTGTCGTCCGCCGATTTAATCATGGCATCGATCAAGTCCAGATGCTGACCGTTCCACTCTCCGGCTTCCATCGGTCCGCCGGATACAAATACGGTAGGGATATTCAGGCGCATGGCAGCCATCAGCATCCCTGGGGTAATCTTATCGCAGTTGCTGATACATACCATTGCATCCGCCTTGTGCGCATTGACCATATATTCTACGCTGTCCGCTATGATATCACGGGAAGGAAGCGAGTAAAGCATTCCGTCATGTCCCATAGCGATACCGTCATCAATAGCAATCGTATTAAATTCCGCAGCGCAGCATCCCCGCATCTCAAATTCCGCCTTCACCAACTGAGGTTTGGCGGTACTGAAAGGAAATATCGCTCAGGACGGTTGCGATAATGGGTTTTCCCATCTGATTTTTCTTCATGCCGTTGGCTGCCCATAATGCGCGGGCTCCCGCCATGCGACGGCCTTGTGTACTAAACGAACTGCGTAATTGCTTTTTCATTTCAATCTATCTTTTAATTAAAGAGCCTCCCTCACATCAGTGAGAAAGGCTCCAAATTCTATCTTTTATGGTACGAATACATACACAAAACCTTTCTCACGCTCTTGATGGCACCACCACGACGCGAATAATATGCAGAACTGCTAGGTTAATAGATGTATGTAATATATTCATATCTTCTTTTCTTTATTTTCGTGCTGCAAAGGTAAGGGCTTTTTTATTATCTCCAAACAAATCGAAGAAAAAAATCACTAAAAAGCGAATAATCGTAAGAAAAGAACGGTAATAAACCTAAATTTTATCACTTAAAGGTTGAATTTGCAACTATCAGTTAGTAGAGAATGACTGTCCATTTCTGACAAAAGCGCTTAATAATCTGAAATTTACTCCGTATGCACCCGGTAGCAAGCAAATTATTCGTATCTTTGTCCACCCTAAATAAGGGATTTATTAATTAGAAACTATAAATATCAGATGGAAACAGTAGAAAACAAGTACATCACCGTTGCATATAAGCTATATACAGTGGAAGATGGTGAAAAAGAATTGTTCGAAGAAACAAATGCAGAACATCCTTTTCAGTTCATTTCAGGATTAGGCACAACGCTCGAAAGCTTCGAGAACCAGATAACAGCTCTTTCTAAGGGTGATAAATTCGATTTTACCATTCCGGCAGATGAAGCTTACGGAGCCTACGATGAGCAACATGTATTTGATCTTCCTAAAAATATCTTTGAAATAGATGGCAAGTTCGACAGCGAACGCGTAACAGAAGGCAGCATTGTACCTTTGATGACCGGAGACGGTCAACGCGTAAACGCCAGCGTCGTAGAAATCAAACCGGATGTAGTAGTAGTTGACCTTAACCACCCATTGGCAGGCGCTGACCTGATCTTTGAAGGTGAAGTAATCGAAAGCCGTCCTGCTACCAACGAAGAAATTCAGGAACTGGCGAAGATGATGAGCGGTGAAGGTTGCG
>Ga0192234_1162_pt1 | contig 13901 bp, 8 predicted proteins | sample Koala_Koa27_B3_FD_131232 | JGI IMG/M metagenome (GOLD analysis project Ga0192234, IMG submission 131232) | Enriched cells from koala feces incubated with labeled cellulose particles, San Francisco Zoo, California, United States - Koala_Koa2-7_B3 ...
GATCTTTTTGGCAGAATCTCCGGTCACACTGCGGCAGATGCCTGTCAGGTATTTGGTCGAAATACAAAGCTCGTTGGCGTAGAAGTTAACTTCCCGTTGTGAAATGCAGTTTTCGTGCACCAATGCGACAAACTTCTTGAAGATTTCGTCCTGCCGGCTTCCCCCTTCTATTTCCTGTTTGTCGAAGTAGCGGTAGCATTTATCGTAAATATCCAGCATGAAGGATTGGAGATGATTCTTGGCTATCTGGTTGCGGAAGCGGTTCTCGCGATCATTATAAATAGCAGTTGCCGCCTGTATCAATCCGTTGATTGCTCCGGTATCCTTATCGGGAAGCACATAGCACGGTCTTTCCTTCATAAAGCGGAAAAAGGTCGGTTCTAACCGCAGGCAGGCTTCCCGAAACATATCTTTGGGAAATCCGAAAAAGGAGGCTGTGAAGTCACTGCTGCTGCCATTGATACGGATAATGCTTCCCGGCAGCAGTACCACCTGAGTGTTTTTGACGATTTCGTACTCTTTCAGATCGATGGTGACGTGTGCCCATCCACTGCGGCAGAAATAGATGGCACCCCCTTCCATTTTCCAGAGGTGATGCATGATAGGTGACAAATTCTCATCGCTTCCGGCAACAAATGATTCCCGGAGAACGGCAAGGGTAGAGTTTCTCTGTATCATAACTATTCTTATTTAGTGGGCAAAAATAGGACTTTTTCACTAAATATCGCTCATATTGTTCCGAAAATGAACAAAACTCTAAACACTATGACCAGTTTTCTGTGGTGAAAAGAGTCTACCTTTGCCGCGATCAAAAATTTTAATAGGTAACACAATGAGTAAAAAGGTATGTAAAATGAAGCAAGGGCTATTGTTGCTCGGTTGTCTGGTTGCTGCTGTAGGTTGTAAGCAAGCTCCACCCACACAAATGGAAACAGGATATGAAGTAATGACCGTTTCTCCGACCGACCGGATGATTTCGAGTGCCTATTCGGCGACCATCCGCGGACGTCAGGACATCGATATTTATCCACAGGTAGGCGGTACGCTGACAAAAGTCAGTGTCACCGAAGGACAGCGGGTGAAGAGCGGACAGACGCTGTTCATCATCGACCAAGTGCCGTATGAGGCAGCCCTGCAGACGGCAGTGGCGAATGTAGAGTCAGCCAAAGCGTCTCTGGCAACGGCACAGCTGACTTACGACAGCAAAGAGGAACTGTATAAGGAGAATGTAGTTTCCGCTTTCGATCTGAGTACGGCAAAAAATTCTCTTCTGGCTGCCAAAGCCCAACTGGCACAGGCCAAGGCACAAGAAGTGAGCGCCCGTAATAACCTTTCTTATACGGTAGTGAAGAGTCCGGCAGACGGAGTGGTAGGTACATTGCCTTATCGCGTAGGTGCGTTGGTGAGTTCCAGCATTCCCGAACCGCTGACCACCGTTTCCGACAATTCGGACATGTACGTCTACTTCTCAATGACGGAAAACCAGTTGCTGGGATTGATTCGCCAGTATGGCTCTAAAGACGAGGCGCTGAAAAGTATGCCTGCCATCGACTTGCAGCTGAACGATAAATCGGCTTATCCCGAACAGGGACAGATCGAGTCTATCAGCGGAGTCATTGACCGTTCGACGGGTACTGTCAGCCTGCGTGCCGTTTTCCCTAATAAGGACGGACTGCTGCACAGCGGCGGTGCGGGTAACGTAGTGATTCCGGTACAGAAAACGGGAGCTTTGGTGATTCCGCAGGGAGCTACGTTCGAAATACAGGATAAGAGATATGTATATAAGGTAGTAGACGGCAAAGCGCAATCTGCCTTGGTGCAGGTGACCCGTGTGAACGGCGGCCGCGAATTTATCGTGGATGAAGGACTGGCTCCGGGCGATGTGATTGTGGCGGAAGGCGTAGGATTGCTTCGTGAAGGTACTCCGATTAAGGCAAAGACTGCCCAGGCATCTACGACAACTACTGAAAATTAAACAAAGGAGGAATCATCCATGAATTTAAGAACCTTTATTGAACGCCCCGTATTATCGGCAGTCATCTCTATTACGATTGTCGTTGTGGGTATCATCGGGCTGTTCAGTCTGCCCGTCGAACAATATCCCGATATTGCTCCGCCGACCATTATGGTGAGTACCACCTATTATGGCGCCAGTGCGGAAACTTTGCAGAAGAGTGTGATTGCTCCTTTGGAAGAAGCGATCAATGGTGTGGAAGACATGACTTACATGACTTCCAGCGCCACCAATGCTGGTACAGTGAGTATCACCGTGTACTTCAAGCAGGGAACAGACCCGGACATGGCAGCGGTCAACGTACAGAACCGCGTGTCGAGAGCGACGGGACAGCTTCCGGCAGAAGTAACGCAGGTCGGTGTGACTACTTCCAAACGTCAGACAAGTATCCTGCAGATGTTCTCGCTTTCCAGTCCGGACGATAGCTACGATGAAAACTTCCTTTCCAACTATATCAGTATCAATCTGAAACCGGAGATTCTGCGTATCTCGGGTGTAGGCGACCTGATGATTATGGGAGGTGAATATAGCATGCGTGTATGGATGAAGCCGGACGTGATGGCCCAGTACAAACTGATTCCATCGGATATCACCGGTGTGCTTGCCGAACAGAATATCGAATCGGCCACCGGTTCATTCGGTGAAAACTCGAACGAAACCTATCAGTATACAATGAAATATAAAGGACGTCTGATCACTCCGGAAGAATTTGGAGATATTGTCATTCGTTCTACGGACAATGGTGAGGTCCTGAAGTTGAAAGACATCGCCGAGATACAGTTGGGAGAGGATAGCTATGCTTATCACGGTGGAATGGACGGTCATCCGGGCGTTTCGTGCATGGTGTTTCAGACGGCGGGCTCCAATGCGACCGAAGTAAACCAGAACATTGATAAATTCCTTGAAGAAGCCCGTAAAGACCTCCCGAAAGGAGTGGAACTGACACAGATGATGAGCTCGAACGACTTCCTGTTCGCTTCTATCCATGAGGTGGTGAAGACGTTGATCGAGGCGATTATCCTGGTGATTCTGGTGGTATATGTGTTCTTGCAGGACTTTCGTTCTACGCTGATTCCTTTGGTGGGAGTCATTGTTTCGCTCATCGGTACGTTTGCTTTCATGGCGGTGGCAGGATTCAGTATCAATCTGCTCACGCTGTTTGCGCTCGTGCTCGTCATTGGTACGGTGGTGGACGACGCCATTATTGTCGTCGAGGCGGTGCAGGCACGCTTCGACGTAGGATACAGGTCGTCCTATATGGCAAGTATCGATGCAATGAAAGGTATCAGTAATGCTGTTATCACCTCTTCGCTGGTGTTTATGGCAGTATTTATTCCGGTATCCTTCATGGGCGGTACTTCCGGTACGTTCTATACCCAGTTTGGTCTGACGATGGCGGTTGCCGTTGGTATTTCCGCTATTAATGCGTTGACGCTGAGTCCGGCATTATGTGCGTTGCTGTTGAAGCCTTATATCAATGAAGACGGTACGCAGAAGAATAACTTTGCGGCACGTTTCCGTAAAGCATTCAACTCGGCTTTCGATATTCTGATAGAGAAATACAAGAATGTGGTACTGATCTTTATCAAACGCAGATGGCTGGCATGGTCGCTGCTCGTTTGCTCTGTAGTGTTGCTTGTATTCCTGATGAACACAACAAAGACCAGTCTGGTGCCGGACGAAGACCAGGGTGTGGTATTCGTCAATGTAAGTACGGCGGCCGGTAGTTCGCTGACTACGACCGACGAAGTGATGGAACGCATCGAAAAGCGTCTGATGGATATTCCGCAGATTAAGCACGTGCAGAAAGTGGCCGGCTACGGATTGCTGGCAGGACAGGGAAGCTCGTTCGGTATGTTGATTCTGAAATTGAAGTCGTGGGACGAACGTCCGAATGATGAGGATAATGTGCAGGCAGTCATCGGTCAGGTGTACGGTCGTACGGCCGATATCAAGGATGCCAGTGTCTTCGCTATTTCGCCGGGTATGATTCCGGGTTACGGTATGGGTAATGCGCTGGAACTCCATATGCAGGATAAGATGGGCGGTGATATCAACGAATTCTTTACCACTACCCAGCAATATCTGGGAGCATTGAACCAGCGTCCGGAAATTGCGATGGCATATTCTACGTTCGACGTGCGCTATCCGCAGTGGACGGTAGAGGTGGATGCAGCCAAGTGTAAACGCGCAGGCATTACACCGGATGCGGTATTGAGCACACTGTCCGGTTATTATGGCGGTCAGTATGTGTCCAACTTCAACCGTTTCTCTAAAGTATACAGAGTCATGATTCAGGCAGACCCGCAATTCCGTCTGGACGAAACTTCACTGGACAATGCTTTCGTACGTATGTCGAACGGAGAGATGGCTCCGCTGAGCCAGTTCGTAACGTTGACACGCAGCTACGGCGCAGAGTCGCTGAGCCGTTTCAATATGTACAATTCCATCGCCGTGAATGCGATGCCGGCAGACGGATATAGTACGGGAGATGCTATCAAGGCCGTACAGGAAACAGCCGTACAGGCTCTTCCCAAGGGATATGGCTATGATTACGGAGGCATCACCCGTGAGGAAAATCAGCAAAGCGGTACGACTATGATCATCTTTGGTATCTGCTTCCTGATGATTTATCTGATTCTGAGTGCATTGTACGAGAGCTTTATCATTCCGTTCGCCGTGCTTCTGAGTGTGCCTTGCGGATTGATGGGAAGTTTCCTCTTCGCATGGATGTTCGGACTGGAGAATAACATTTACTTGCAGACAGGTTTGATTATGTTGATCGGTCTGTTGGCAAAGACAGCCATCCTGTTGACCGAATACGCTGCCGAACGCCGTAAGGCAGGCATGGGACTGATCGCTTCTGCGGTAAGTGCAGCCAAAGCCCGTCTGCGTCCGATTCTGATGACAGCATTGACGATGATCTTCGGTCTGTTCCCATTGATGTTGTCCAGTGGTGTAGGAGCCAATGGTAACCGTTCGCTGGGTACGGGTGTAGTCGGTGGTATGACGATCGGTACGCTGGCATTACTTTTCATCGTGCCTACTTTGTTTATCGCTTTCCAGTGGTTGCAGGAACGCTTACGCCCGGTGCAGAGCAGACCTACGGAAGACTGGCAGATCGAGGAAGAAATCAAGGTGAGTGAAGAAGAAAAATCTAAAGCAGGAAAAAATAATTGATGATGAAGAAAATATTAATCTTATCCGCAGCAACGCTCGTGTTGAGCAGTTGCGGTATCTACAATAAATACAAACCTGTATCGGAAGTCCCCGAAGGACTTTATGGAAGCGAAACCGTCGCTTCCGCCGATACGGCGAACTTCGGTAATCTCTCGTGGAGAGAGGTCTTTACTGACTCGTATTTGCAGAATTTGATCGATTCGGCTTTGGTACGGAATACGGATATGCAGACAGCGCATCTCCGTGTGAAAGAAGCGGAGGCTTCGTTGCTGACGTCCAAGCTTTCTTATCTGCCCTCTTTGTTTCTCGCACCGGAAGGAGCTGTGAGCAGCTTCGACCGTGGCAAAGCGACTCAGACCTACTCATTGCCGGTGACTGCCTCGTGGGAACTGGATATCTTCGGAAAGGTGACCACGGCCAAACGTCGGGCAAAAGCGGCCTATGAGCAGAGCAAGGAGTATGAACAGGCGGTGAAGACGCAATTGGTGTCTGCCGTGGCAAATACTTATTATACCTTGTTGATGCTCGACGCTCAATATGAGATTTCCGTGTCCACCGAAGCGGCATGGAAAGAGAGCGTGCGGACAGCCCGTGCCATGAAGAAGGCCGGTATGATGACCGAAGCCGGACTGGCTCAGACGGAAGCCACCTATTATAATATATGTACGGCAGTGCTCGACCTGAAAGAACAAATCAATCAGACGGAGAACTCAATGGCTTTGTTGCTGGCGGAAACACCTCACAAGATACAACGCGGCAAACTGGAAAACCAGCAGTTGCCGGAAGACTTCTCCGTAGGGATTCCTTTGCAGATGCTTTCCAACCGTCCGGATGTACGTAGCGCGGAGTTCTCTTTAGCGCAGGCATTCTATACGACGAATGCTGCCCGTGCTGCTTTCTATCCTTCCATCACGCTGAGCGGGAGTGCCGGATGGACAAACAGTGCCGGTAGCATGATTATCAATCCGGGCAAATTCGTTGCTTCTGCCGTAGCTTCACTGACGCAACCTTTATTTAACAAGGGAGTGAATATCGCCCAGCTGAAAATAGCGAAGGCACAGCAGGAAGAAGCCCGCCTCAGCTTTGAACAGACATTGCTGAACGCAGGTGTGGAAGTAAACGAGGCACTGGTGCAATATCAGACGGCCCGTGAGAAATCCGCTTTCTACGATAAGCAGATCACCTCTTTGCAGACTGCTGCCAGAAGCACTAGTCTGTTGATGGAACATAGTAATAATACTACTTATCTGGAAGTACTGACCGCACAGCAGACATTGCTGAACGCCAGACTTTCACAGGTAGCCAATCGCTTTACCGAAATCCAGGGCGTGATTACACTGTATCAGGCTTTGGGCGGAGGCCGGATGTAGGAGGATAGTATGAATCCTGAAAAAGTACGGTGTCAGATAATCGAATACACCAAACACGAGATGTATCTGCACGGTGCTGACGGACTGACCATGGATGACATAGCCAAGGGGATGAAGATGTCGAAGCGTACGCTTTACAAGCTGTTCCCCAGTAATACTTGTCTGTTCCGCATCTGTCTTTCTGATTTCACCAACGGGATCAGAAGTTGTCTGAAACAAAGTCAGATGCGGATGGACAGTTCGTGTATGCAGGTGCTTTTTGCCACAGTGAACGGGTATCTCACGCTATTGCATTCGTTAGGAAAGACTTTATTGCTGGATATCGCCGCGAACGAAGATTACAGCGCTTCCTTCAAACGGGAAGAGGCCTTCTGGTTGCAGCAGTTTATCGACGTACTGACGCATTGTAAAATCTGTGGTTACCTGCTTCCGGGAGTCGATCCGGATCGCTTTGCGGCAGATTTGCAGGAGGTTATTTATCAGAGTTGCCTGCAAGGTACTCCGTATGTTGTTCAGCAGGCGCTGAACCATACTCTCTTACGAGGACTTTTTGAGGTGGACGGCATTCGGTATATTGACGAACACCTGAAACTGGATAAATTTAATGTTTGTGTATGAAAGGAAGGGCGTGTATTGCTTTTTAAGCAGGCACGCCTTTTTATTTGTTTGAAATGAGTTATTCTCTGAAATTCCCGATCATGTGATATATTAAGTTGTTTTTTAAATCTTGTCAATTAAACCCGGAGATAAGCAGAAAGGCAGTTAACCGTTGGCAGGTTAGTATAAACGCTTTTATTCTCATGCCCGTGAGAATATTTTCTCATCGCATTGAGAAATAATTCTCAAAGGCATGAGAACTTTTTCTCACTGTGGTGAGAATTTTTTCTCAAAGGCATGAGAATACTTTGAGAATATAGCAACTTGTATCATGCTATGTATTAATCGGATAGCAGTACAGCGGTATCTGTCTTATAACTGCTGTTTTATGACTGCTCAAAACGTTTAATTTCTAATAATGTAGTTCTTCGCTTGTTTGGTTAAGGCGGATGGACTGTCCTTTGTCTCCGTATGAAAACTTGACAAATGATCAATCTAAAGCCCTTTCACCACATCGACAGACAAACCCGTGCATTCTGCTATCACATCATCCGCTATACCTTTCTGCTTGAAATTGCGGGCTATCTCTATGGTTTGGTTGTGCTCTTTGAGCGCGGAGAACACCAGACCGGAAAGATATTCAAGTGTACTGTACAAGCGTTCCCGATTTTCCTTCCGCTGATAATCCACACTAAAAAATGTGGAACGCTTACGGTGTAATATCAGGTAATATGTTCCGGCAGTAAGAAGTCCCGCTATTATATCAATTGGGATACCCGTTCCTTCAAACAAATTTTTGTATTCTTCTATAGCCACTTTGTAATGCTTTTCCCTGCTTCGTGCCATACGTCTTGTGGTCGAATTGTCTGCTTCGAGTTCCCACACTAGCAAGTGCTGCATATCGGTATTGTCATATAAGTAATTTGCCAAAGCCTTTAAGGTGCTTTTCATGATGTCCTCGTTGGCTTTGTCTGTAGGGTGTTCTTCATCGAATAAATCGTGTAGCCAATAATCAGAGATGTATGCGTACTTATCCAGCAACCGCTCAATATTCTTATAGTTATTGAGCAGGACGGACATTTGTATGTCGGCTCTTTGCATAATATCCGTAAAGGTAATTTGCGCCAGACCTTTTTCACTTGCTAACTGCCGGATGGCATCAAACACGTCCGCTTCCAGTTCGGCGCGGGTACGGCGTGCACGTTTATTCTTCGATTGTTCCATGTTTACTTCTTTGTTGCATACAAAAGTATGAAAAATAAGTATAAGTCACTTATTTTCCTTTATAAAACAGATTTATGAAACGGTTCGGTCACCGAACAAATTTATTTCTATCTTTGTCTTATTAGTATTTAGAGAATAGAAAAACAAAGAACACTGGGGAAAGCAGAGTGGGTAAGGGAACGGCTTTCTCTACGAACGTATCTTTTGAGTATTATTTAAATCAGTAGAAAATGGGGAATTTAATTTCGTTTATGAAGGAAGTAGCCGATGGGCTGCGGGAAAGTGGGAATTTTGGGACTGCCCATATTTACAGGAGTAGCCTGAGTGCAATCCTTGCCTTTCATGGAAGTGATAAGCTTCCTTTCCGGAAAGTAAGTCAGGAGTTTCTTAAAAGTTTCGAATCGTATCTGCGTGGCAGGAACTGTAGCTGGAATACAGTTTCCACTTATATGCGTACGTTGCGTGCAGTGTATAACCGTGCGGTCGACCGCCATCTTGCGCCTTATGTGCCTCATCACTTCCGGTATGTCTATACAGGAACGCGCGCGGACAGGAAACGTGCGCTGGATAAGGAAGACATGGAGCGTCTGATGAAGGAACTTCCGAAACAGCTGTGTCAGGACAACAAGGAACTACAGCGTACTCGTGGTCTTTTCTTTTTAATGTTTTTACTTCGTGGGATTCCTTTTGTGGATCTTGCCTATCTGAAAAAGCATGATATCGATGGGAATGTAATGACTTACCGCCGTCGAAAAACCGGCAGGTTATTAACAGTGACTCTTGTACCGGAAGCTATGAAGCTGATCAAACGGTATATGAATACCGATCCTGCTTCTCCCTATCTTTTTTCGCTGATCACCAGTGGAGAGGGAACGGAAGCTGCTTACAAGGAATATCAGCTGGCATTGCGCAACTTTAATTATCAGTTAATGATTTTGAAACAGGTTTTGGGATTGACATCTGAAGTAAGCTCGTACACTGCCCGTCATACCTGGGCTACGATGGCATACTATTGTGAGGTACATCCCGGTGTTATTTCCGAAGCGATGGGGCATTCTTCCATCACCGTGACGGAAACGTATCTGAAACCTTTCAAGAATAAGAAAATTGATGAAGCGAATGTAGCGGTTATTTCTTCCTTAAAGAAGGATTGTGGTGTATGTAAGTTCTTGATTTAGAGAACTGTTACTTTGTAGGTAACGGGAAGAAAAGACGCTGCAAATATGGGTATATTTTGGAAAACATGCAAACAAAAATGATATTTTTTCTGATAAACTACTAAAAAAAAGAAACACACAGAATAAAACTGCGGATTTTTTGAGAAGAACACGGCTTGGTCTTTAATTTTTGCAAAAGATTTCCCTCCCCTCTGCCATCGTCTGAGAGCAGGGGTTAAAAATATTCTTTACTTATTTAATGAATGTAGCCCGCAGACGCCTCTGTCGGGGTGGAAAAGTACGCTTTCCCGTTACCTACAAAGTAACGGGAAGGTGTTATTGAAACTTAGTGTTTAATAATATATTATTAATGTAATTTTTAAGTAGTTATGAAGAAAAAATTTATTAGAGTGATGTTTTTCGGAGCATTAGCGCTTTCAACTGTCACCTACGTAGGCTGTAAGGACTACGATGATGACATAGACAATCTGCAAACTCAGATTGACGCAAACAAAGCTAGTATCGAAAGTTTGCAGAAGTTTGTAGATAGTGGTAAGTGGGTTACAAATGTAGAATCTATTGCAGGGGGATTCAAGATTACATTTAACGATGAAAAATCTTATGAAATCGTAAATGGTGCCAAAGGTGACAAGGGAGATAAGGGAGACAAAGGAGATACAGGTGCGGCTGGTACTCCGGGAGCAGCAGGTGCTGATGGCGCTCCAGGCTCAAAAGTTACTATTGATGAGAAAACCGGCGAATGGCTGATTGATAACGAACCTACCGGATGGTTTGCAAAAGGAGAAGACGGTAAGGATGGTAAAGACGGACAATCGCCTTTTATCGGTGAAGATGGATACTGGTACTTTTGGGATGCAACTGCAGAAGGTGGCAACGGTAAACTTGTACAAGGAGCTTACGCACAGACAAGTGTATACATTGTAAAAGGAACAGACCGCCCGAATTGGGTACTTCACGTAGGAGCTCAGAATGCGGATGGTTCATATACTGACCAAACTGTTATTTTGCCGTCTGCTGACAAAATTTCAAGCATGAAAGTAGTAACGCTTACTGGTAATAAAATAGAGATCCCGACTACTGCTACTACTGTTAATATGTATTATGGACGTGTTCCCAAAGATTTTGAATTCAACGGAAAAAAATATATTGCCGGTGATTTATTGACTTCTAAAGGAGCTACAATTAATGCATTAATTAATCCGGTAGATCTTGATCTTAGTGCATATTCTCTTGATTTGACAGATTCTAAAGGCAATACAAACTATACAATCGCTGAAGTTGCTCAGAACATAAGCGAAAAACCGTTAACTCGTGCAGATAAAACACCTAATAAGGGTGTATTTGATTTAAGTATTGCAGTTGCTGACGGAGTAGCTTACAGTGATCTTCCAGGCAGCAATGATATTGCATATGCTTTAACAACAAAAGATGCTTTTGGAAATGAAATTATATCAGACTATGCTGTAAAAGTGACGGCTAAAATGCAGGCAATGTCATGTAGCGGTCCTGCTGTAGATGCTGTTTATCGTACGGTGCATAGTTTGGATGAACTGGTCGGAGACAGAATGAATGCAGCTGTTGATTTCTATTATACTATTGAAGGTGCTGATAGAAATACTGCAGAATTATTAGGTGTCAAACTTGATGCGGATGCCAGAACAATTTATGCAGAAAAAGAAGGAAGAATGCCTGTGACTATTCATTATCTGAAAACAGATGGAACAACAGCAACTACTACCATGAATATTGATTTCAAGAACATTGTAGTTGATGTAACTGTAGCTGACATGGAATGGACTATCACACCGGATGTGAAGAACCAATGGACTTCTTCTGATGTGACAGCTATGAAAGACTTGCTCAGACAAGGCCGTTATAATATTCAGCTTAAAGAAATAGCTTATACTGACGGTAAAATCCGTGTTAATGGTAAAGATTGGGAATATGTATATGCCGATAAGAGCATTCAATTCGAACTGCAGGCTGCTGATATTGATGGTGAACCTATCACAATTAATACTGTAGATGATTATGCTAAGGGTATAACGTTTAGCGTGGTAGCTCGCTTTAACCCTGCCAAGGTAGCTGCAACATCTCACGATGTAACATTGAATATTGTAGATACTAAGGATAACAATAAGGTTGTATATTCTACTAAGTTTAAAGTTGTTGTTAAACAAGATAATGATGCAATCTTTAAGTTTGAACCGTTGTCAGCATATTTTGATGCTACTAAGACTGAAGCTACTGCTTTTGGTGAATTGAATGCTACTGGTGATAAGATCCTGTATAACCTGAATAAACTATTCAGTGTATCTGCAGCGGATGCTCAATATATCACATTTGAAGAAACAGTACCTACATTCAATGGTGTGAAAGCTGCTGCATGGTTGACTGGTGCAACAGATGCGATAAGTGTAGACCCAATGAAGGATGTTAAAGAAGCTGACGGTGTAGCTGACGAAGATAATGCAGGTGCATACTCTGCACGTAAGTTTGTCTCTACTTATCATCCGTTTAACAATGAACGTTTGGCTACTTATAGCTATACTTACAATTTGACAATTAAGTCACCGATCAAAGAAGGTAAGCAGAAGGGGATTACTGGCAAATCTCTGTCTTTGGATAAGAAGAGCTTTGACTTTACAATGAACAATACTGATATTAAGTGGCAAGATGTAAATATGAGTGGTAATACTTATATTAATTGGGCTAGTGAAACCAGAGTCAGCAAATACACAGTGGCATTAAGTGAGGTTGCTGCCGGATATATGACAATTCAAGTAGGAACGGGAACTCTGCACGAAGGTACCGAACCTGTTGAAATTAAGGCAGGTGATAAGGTTACAATTGCCTTGAAAACGAGTGTAACTGACATCAAGAATGATGTAGCGGCAACTGATAGTTATGTTACTTTGTCTGTTCTGGATAAATGGGGTGCAACAAGTCAATGCAAAGTTGATGCTCCGCTTAAAAAGAGACAGTAACAGTAGTTCAAAACAGAGAATAATCTCGTTGGGGTGAAAACCCGGACATGAATAACTCTAAACTGAGAGCATCCCTGCTGAATCAAAAGGGATGCTCTCTCTTTAAAAGAAAAGAGATAAGTATGAATAGAAAGAAACTGTGGTTGACTGCATTTGTCTTAGCTTTAGGTGGAACAGTATCTTTTGCACAGGAACAGAAAATCAAAGAGGAAGGTAAAATAGAATTTAGACCTCATTGGTTTATGCAAGTGCAGGCAGGTGCTGCCCATACAGTTGGAGAAGCTAAGTTCTTTGATCTTATTTCTCCGGCTGCTGCTGTTAATATCGGTTATCAGTTTGCCCCTGCGTGGAGTGCACGGGTAGGAGGCAGCGGATGGCAGGCGAAAGGTCGTTGGGTTACTCCACAACAAGACTACCAGTATAAATATTTGCAAGGCAATGCTGATATTGTATCAGACTTGAGTACGTTGTTTTGTGGTTTCAACCCCAAACGTGTATTCAATGGTTATGTTTTTGCAGGTATAGGTCTTAATCGTGGTTTTGATAATGATGAAGCGGTTGCAATTGATGCAAACGGTTACAAAATGGATTATCTTTGGACGGAAGGAAAGTTTCTTGTGGCCGGACGTCTGGGCTTAGGATGCAATTTACGTCTAAATGATCGTTTGGCTATCAATATTGAAGGTAATGCAAATATTCTTTCTGATAAGTTCAATTCCAAAAAAGCAGGAAACTCCGACTGGCAGTTCAATGCTTTGGTTGGTTTGAATATTAAGTTCGGCAAAGGATATAAAGAAACCAAGCCTGTATATTACGAACCGGAACCGGTTGTAATGGAACAGCCGAGGCCTGCTCCTGTGGTAGAACAGCCACAGCCAAAGAAGGAAGTGGTAGCAGTACAGCCAATGAAGCAAGATATCTTTTTTGCTTTGAATTCGGCACGTATTCAAGATGACCAAAAGCCAAAGATTGATAGATTGGCAGAATACTTGCAGAAGAATCCATCAGCAAAAGTACAGGTGACCGGTTACGCTGATGTGAATACCGGTAATGCGCGAATCAATAAAGTATTGTCCGAAAAAAGAGCTGTTAACGTTGCCGATGCTTTGAAGGCAAGAGGGATAAGCACCGATAGGATCCTTGTTGATTCTAAAGGTGACACTGTTCAGCCATACAAAACACCCGAAGAAAACCGGGTAAGTATTTGTATTGCCGAATAGAAAGTAGGTAGAATATAACGCATAAAAAATTGTTGTATTTTCAATATGTAGTGATTGAATATGACTACTTTTCGGTTATATATCTCTGTGAAGAGGTTTATAATCGTGTTTCCCACTAAGGATTTTCCCCA
>Ga0192234_1168_pt1 | contig 13420 bp, 10 predicted proteins | sample Koala_Koa27_B3_FD_131232 | JGI IMG/M metagenome (GOLD analysis project Ga0192234, IMG submission 131232) | Enriched cells from koala feces incubated with labeled cellulose particles, San Francisco Zoo, California, United States - Koala_Koa2-7_B3 ...
AAGAAAATTTTGAAATTAACCAGAGGTTACTTTGGTGCAAGAAAAAATGTATGGACCGTAGCTAAAAACACTTGGGAAAAGGGTTTGACTTACGCGTTCCGTGACCGTAGAAATAAGAAAAGAAACTTCCGCGCTCTTTGGATACAACGTATCAACGCTGCTGCACGTCTTGAAGGAATGTCTTATTCTAAATTGATGGGCGGTTTGCACAAAGCCGGTATTGAAATAAATCGTAAGGTTTTGGCTGATTTAGCTATGAATCATCCGGAAGCTTTCAAAGCTGTAGTTGCTAAAGCAAAAGCTGCTTAAGTTTCAATAGTTTAGGATTTACAAAGTGTCAGTTATCGATCCGATAACTGGCACTTTTCTTTTGTTAGGCGGAGAGAAAGGATGAAAAAAAATGTTAGTGGACGAACAAATTCTTTCTTTTTCTTGCTATTCTCAGAGAATCTTATTACATTTGTGATAGAAAAATATTAGCCGTATCGACTGGATCGGGAAACTCTTCAAATTAATCTGATGCACCGAGAAAGCTTCGTTCTTCAATGGCGGGCCACATCCTTCGGGACAGCTTTAAGCCGGTGGATTACAAAGAGGGCGAGCGCTCAAATCTTGTTCTATCAGAGTTTCATCACATCGTCGATGCGGCTTTTTTATATACTCTTCTATGATATTTTATTTCTCAGGTACAGGTAACTCTAAATGGATTGCTAATCAGCTTTCTAAAGAACAACAGGAAGATTTGTTTTTTATCCCCGACGCATGGAAGAATGACACATGGGAGTTCTCTCTGCGGGAGGATGAGAAGATTGGTTTTGTCTTTCCGGTCTATTCGTGGGCGCCTCCCGTGATTGTACAGGAGTTTATTCGGAAGCTGGTTCTGAAGGGGTATCAGCAGCAATATCTGTTCTTTGTGTGTTCGTGTGGAGACGATACGGGGCTGACCCGGCAGGTGATGGAAAAGGCATTGGCTGCGAGGGGATGGAGATGTAATGCAGGCTTTTCTGTAATTATGCCCAATAACTATGTGTTGTTCCCCGGATTTGATGTGGATAGCAAGGAACTGGAAAAGAAAAAACTGGCAGAAGCGGTTCCCGTTCTTGAAAAAGTCAGTAGACTGATAACCGGGAGAGAAACTGTCTTTGCATGCAAGGAGGGGAGTTTGCCTTTTATCAAGACGAGGATCATCAATCCGTTATTTGTTCGTTATCAGATGTCTCCCAAACCTTTCCATGCAACGAGTGAGTGCATCGGGTGCAAGCGCTGTGAAAAAAGTTGTCCGGTAGGGAATATAACGATGAAGGAAAGAAGACCGGTTTGGGGAAAGAATTGCACCGCCTGCCTGGCATGTTATCATGTGTGCCCTCAGCATGCGGTGCAATATGGTAAAAAGACAAAAGGCAAGGGGCATTATTTTAACCCCGACTCAGCTTATTGATCTTTTATTTTAATACAGCAGTTGGATAAGTCTTCGATTATGGCAAGGCTTTCTACTCTGACGCCTTTCTCTTCCAGTATTTTACGTCCATTTTGGAAGGCTTTTTCGATAATGAACCCCATGCCTACCAATTTTGCTCCGGATTGCTCTATGAGGTCGAGAATGCCTAAAGCGGCATTTCCGTAGGCAAGAAAATCATCAACAAAAAGAACATTGTCATTTGGAGTCAGAAAATCGGCACTGATCACTACTTCATAATCACGGTCTTTGGTGAACGAGTGTACGGTAGTGCTTAGTGCGTTCTGAATGGTTTTGGGTGATTTCTTTTTGGCGAATACAACCGGTAAGTCCATGAGATAGCCCGTCATGATGGCAGGAGCGATACCGCTTGCTTCGATAGTCATGATCTTGTTTACGTTTGTGGCTGCAAAGCGGCGGACAAATTCTACTCCGATGGATTTCATCAGGACTGGATCCATCTGGTGATTGATAAAACCATCTACTTTAAGGATGCCTCCTTCGTAGCATTTTCCGTCCTGCAGAATTCTTTTTTTTAGTAATTGCATTATAATCTGATAATTAAATAATGTGCTAATATGCCATTTGTTACTGATATCATACAGTATTGGGTTGGCATATTAGCACATCGGCCATTTGAATATTTATTTGTTGTCTCTTAAGTCCTTCACTCTGACGGCTTTTCCCTCGCTCTGCGGGAGAGACCCTTTCTTTACCAGTTTAACTTTCGGGGTAACTAGTATTTCATCTTTTAATTGACGGATAATATCTCTGCGGATTTTTTCCAGTTCGATATAGTTGTCTGTAGAAAGATCGCTTAATTCCACTTCGACGATCATCTCATCCTGATTGTTGACTGTCTCCAGCGTAATCAGATAGTTGCTGCCTAATTCGGGGAACTGAACCAGAATCTTTTCGACTTGCATGGGGAAGATGTTGACTCCCTTGATGATAAACATATCGTCGCTGCGTCCCTTGATCCGGTCGATGCGGAGATGGGTGCGGCCGCACGGACATTTTCCGGGTAGTATACGGGTAAGGTCGCGGGTGCGGTAGCGGATAAGCGGCATCATTTCACGATCAAGTGTAGTGAGTACCAATTCGCCGATTTCTCCTTCGGGAACGGGTTCTCCTGTTTCAGGATCGATGATTTCTACCAGATAGCAATCTTCCCAGAAGTGCATTCCGTTCTGCTCCTGGCATTCGAAGGCAACACCGGGGCCGTTCATTTCTGTCATACCGAAACTATTATATGCTTTCACATTGAGCATCCGTTCTATTTTACGGCGCTGTTCGTCAGTATGCGGTTCGGCACCGATCACCAAGGTTTTCAGGGTTGTTTCTCTCGGGTCGATACCTTCTTCCTGAAATACTTCGGCAAGACGGATAGCGTAGCTTGGGATGGCGTGTAAGGCGGTAGTCTTAAAGTCACTGATGAATTTAATTTGCCGTTTACTGTTTCCGGCTGCGGCAGGTACGGTAAGGCACCCAAGGCGTTCTGCACCATATTGGAAACCTAATCCACCTGTAAACATTCCATATCCGGAGCTGTTCTGGAAGACATCTGTCTTGCGGATCCCCACCATGTAAAGGCAACGGGCTACCAGATTTGCCCATGAGTCGAGGTCATGTTGTGAATGTACGATGACTGTCGGGTTTCCTGTAGTTCCACTGGAAGAGTGGATACGTACACCGTCGCTTTTCATATTGCCGGCCACTAGTCCGAAAGGATAGTTGGCACGCATATCCGATTTAGTGGTGAAAGGAATTTTGCGGATGTCGTCCAGTGACTGGATACTATCTCCGGTGATGCCGTTTTTGCTGAAAACCTCTTTGTAATAAGGTGAGTTTGCGGCTATGTTAATCGTTTTTTTAAGTCGCTGAAGTTGCAGTTCCTGCAACTTCTCGCGACTCATGATTTCAATTTCTTCTTCCCAGTATTGTGTACTCATGATTGTGATAGTTATTGCATTAGCTTTTCCGCAATTTCCTTGCCGGCAGCCAGTGCTTTAAGATTCATTTCGACAATAGCTTCTCCTTTGCGCAGGAAGATTTCGCGGATACTATCTTGTACTTTCTCGTAATCGATGCCGAGGAATGGAATGGTTGCGCCCAGCAAAACGATATTGGCAACTCGTGCAGAACCTACTTCTTTGGCTACTTTATCCACGTTCAGTACGATCTTATGCGGCAATTTGTTGATTTCAGCCATTACTTTGTCTTCTTCCGGATAATTGGGGATGTTGACAAACGGAGTTTCGTTGGTTACCAGCCATCCTTCCGGACTGAGATAGGGGAGATAGCGCAGACCTTCCATCGGTTCGAGCGAAATGATAAGGTCGCATTTGCCGGATGGTATCAGATCCGAAGCAATCGGTTTGTCGCTGATGCGGAGGTTGGACTGAACATCTCCGCCACGCTGGCTCATTCCGTGTACTTCTGCTTGCTTCATGTAAAGTCCTTCTTTCAAAGCAGCTTTACCAATAACTGTAGCGATGGACAAAATACCCTGTCCACCTACTCCTGATAATATAATGTCTTTTTTCATGGCTTACTTACTTCTTTTTTTGCGTGCTAATGTTTGAATACACTCTCTGCGCGGGATGATAACGGATACGCCATTGTATTCGATTTCTTCGCGTATGATCTGTCTCATTTCCTCGTGGTTCTTCTTCAATGGAACAACGACACGGATATGGGCAGGGTCGACTCCTAAACCGATACAGATGGATTCAATACGTCCTGTGCCCGCAGAGTCCTGACCACCGGTCATTGCTGTTGTCTCATTGTCTGAAATGACAATAACGACATTGGCATTTTCGTTGACGCAATCCAGCAAACCTGTCATTCCGGAGTGAGTAAATGTAGAGTCACCGATTACAGCTACGGACGGATGAAGGCCTCCGTCGGCCGCACCTTTCGCCATTGTGATGGAAGCTCCCATGTCTACGCATGAATTGATGGCGTTGAACGGAGCGTTGGCTCCCAGCGTATAGCAACCGATGTCGCTGAATACTTTATGGGAAGGATATTCTTCTTTGAGTACTTCTGTCAGTGTGACGTACATATCACGGTGTCCGCATCCTTCACACAGTGCGGGAGGACGCATTTCGACTACAGAAGGGACGCCGAATTCCGATTTGTTTTCTTTGCCGACCGCGCCTGCTACAGAGTCCGGATTTAATTCTCCGTCTTGTGACAGTGTGCCGTCCAGACGTCCTTTTACTTTGATACCAATGCCCAGATAGCCTTTCAGATGTTTTTCAACGAATGGCTGTCCGTCTTCCAGTACCAGAATCTCGTCGCAGGATTCAACCAATTGCAGCAATTGCTTTTTAGGCAATGGATACTGGCCGATCTTAAGTACCGGGTATTCACAACCTTCCGGATAGTTTTCCATCAGATAATTGTAGCCGATACCGCAAGCGACGATTCCCAGTTTTTTGTTAGGGCCGTCTATGTATTTGTTGTAAGGAGATTCCTCGGAAGCTTTGATGAATTCGTCCTGGCGGGCAAGCAATACTTTATAGCGTTTGCGGGCATTTCCCGGCAACAGGATAAACTGACGGGGATCTTCACTGAATGAAATGCTGTTCTGTGGCTTCTGCTCTTTGCGCTCTACTCCGGAACGGGAGTGTGCGAGGCGGGTGACCATACGCATTAAGATCGGTTCGCCTGTTTTCTCAGAGAATTCGAATCCGTTGTATACCATGTCATATGCTTCCTGCTGGTTGCTGGGCTCGTACATCGGTATCAGGGAGAAGTCTCCGTAGAAGCGGCTGTCCTGTTCATTCTGTGAAGAGTGCATGCTGGGGTCGTCTGCCGCTATCACAATCAGTCCTCCCTTCACACCCGTGATGGCAGAATTGACGAAACAGTCTGCAGCCACATTCATGCCTACATGCTTCATACACACTAAGGCGCGTTTGCCTACAAATGACATACCCAGTGCGGCTTCCATGGCAGTTTTTTCGTTGGCACACCAACGATTATGTATGTTCTGCTCAGTGGTTATAGGCGCCATTTGGATATATTCAGTAATCTCAGTTGAAGGAGTACCGGGGTAGGCATATACACCTGAAAGTCCGGCATCCAGTGCAGCTTGTGCAATGGCTTCATCGCCAAGTAAGAGTTGCTTGCTCATATATTTCCTTTATTAGTGTTGATCACAGTTTGTTATTATATCGGGCAAAGATAGCCTTTTTGGCTCGTTTTATCACAAAATTACTTGAAAATCTTTCTTTCATTAAGTGCTTTCCAATATTTTCTTGCATTTGCCATGTGGTCGGCATAATTGGATGCGAAATTGTGAGTACCTGAAAAATCTTCTTTCGCACACATGTAAATGTAATTGTGTTTCGTGTAGTTTAATACACTGTCCAAGCCCTTTTTAGAGGGGATGCGGATAGGTCCCGGAGGTAAACCACTGTTGATATAAGTGTTGTAGGGCGAGTTGACTTTCAGATGCTCATTGGTGATGCGTCGCAGCCCGAAATCCTGTAAAGCGAACTTGATGGTAGGGTCTGCCTGCAGGGGCATACCTGTGTGCAGGCGGTTGATGTATAGTCCGGCTACCATCGGCTTTTCTTCGTTGTTGTTGGTTTCTTCTTCAACAATGGAGGCGAGGGTGCAGACTTCTTCCGGTGTCATGCCGATAGCGGTTGCCTGGGCAAGACGTTCGTCATTCCAGAATCGTTTGTGTTCTGTCTGCATACGTTTGAAGAAGTCGTCGACACTCATATCCCAATATACCTGATAGGTCTCGGGGATGAAAAGACAGGGCATGGTGACCGGCGTATACCCCATTTCGGCCTGAAAAGCGGAATCGAATAGTTGGCGGGCTATTTCGGCGGAATCGATCATCAGTTGCTTGCCGATGCTTCGCGCCAGCCGGTCTAGTGTCCGTACACTTCCGATAGTGAGATTCATCGGTTCCTGATAACCTCTGAAGAAGCGGCTGAATACATGGTATACGTTTTCGTTAGGGCGGATGGCATAACGTCCGGTATGTATATTCTGGTCGAATTTTCTATATTTTGCCATCCATTGAAATCCGGTGAATTTGTTGACATGACCGGTTTGTCTGATCTTATTGTAGATTGAATCTGCCGTGTCATCCCGGTCTACATATACATAGACGGTTTTGGAGGGATGAAACTGAGGAGCAAAGAGATAATAATAGACTGTTCCTCCGGCAATGGCGCAAAGAAGGAGAGCTCCGGTCAGAACGGATAATAAGATATTTCTTGTTTTCTTTTTCATCTTGTGACGTAACTTTAAAAATTGCGTCAAAGATAGGAAGATTTTGGATAGGAGCGATTCCTTTCAACGGTGAATAGTTGAAATTCGGCTGATTTTGTCAACTATTAGCGTGGCCACTGGTAATAATCGGCATTGGCTTCTACTGCATTTTCTATTTCATCGGGCAGGGGAGAGAAGAAGTCCATATGGGTAAGTTTCTCGATGCTGTCAATTGATACCGCATAGGTGGAAAGAGGCTCTACCGCCTGTCTGTTGTTGAATAAGAACCCGATGCCACGAGCCGGTTTGACAAAAGGAGAGAGGATTACTTTGAAGAATCGTTCGGGCACTGCCACCTTATTTTTTCCGATGGTCTTGGACGGCTTGTCGATGATAGGGCCGCATATGATGATGATGGCACTATCGGCTACCGCCCAGTCTCTTATTTTTTCTTCCAGATTTTTCCAGCCTCTTCTGTTCAGCTGAGGATGCTGCGGACACATATTGCTGAAATAGAAGGATTCTTTCATGACATCCGGACTCCATTTCATGTCGGCGGCCGGTGCCATATGTCCTTTGTCATATCCTGAACGTGCATAATCCGCATTGGTCGCAATGGCGCCTTTTACTAAAGGATCGGCGATGAAGTTGTCACCTCTCTTTTCTTTTCCTTTGGTTTCTTGACGGGTCAGCTCGTAAGAAACCCAATTCGGAATCTTCAGATCTTTATTGTAGGAAACCGTATAACCTTTATGACGAATGATCTGCTCCTGACGGGGAATCAATGAAATGGGAATCTCTAAATCTTTGCCGGATGGAGTGGGGAGGGAAACGGAAGTCTCTATCTGCGGTTTGCTACTGTGCTGGACACTGTATTGCTGATAATACAGATAAAGCCCGTAACAAATGGGAATAAGTACGATGATAGCGATGATACACCCTAATCTTTGATTGGAATGTGACTTCTTTTTCTTAAATAATCTCCTGCTCTTACCTCGTTTCATGCGATTTGCTTTGGGGGTTAATAAGAAAAGCGCTAACTATTCTGTAGTTAGCGCTTTATTGTCAAGAGCCGCTAGTCAGACTTGAACTGGCGACCTACGCGTTACGAATGCGTTGCTCTACCAACTGAGCTATAGCGGCGGTTTGTTTCTCGTTTACGGCGTGCAAAATTACAGCTTTATTTGAGAAAACAAAAGGATTCTGAATATTTTTTGAGCTTTAATTTAAAATCTTCCTTTACCATAACTCTTTGCATAAAGTAACGGTAGTTTAACTTTCGAACATTCTGCTGCGTGCCAGCATACACGCGCCTACAATACCTGCTTTATCCTTCAATTTGGATGTAATGATGGCAGAGTCTTTGTTGACCAGATTGAGTGAATACTTACGTACCGCTGTTTTGATGGGTTGGGTGATATAATCTCCCGTTAAAGATAAAGTTCCGCCTATAATGACCAGTTCCGGATTGAAGATATTGATTAATCCTGCAATTTGTTTTCCCAGCTTTTGCCCTATTTCTTCAACAATTTCAATACAAAGCAGATCTTCCTTGTTGACGGCTGTGATGATTTCGTCAAGCGTGATGGGGTCTTCTTCACCGGATATTCGGGTGGAAAGAATAGAGCTTTCTCCGCTTTTAATACGCTCCAAAAGAATGCGATGAAGGGCAGAGCCGGATGCTTCTGTTTCCAGACACCCTTTTTTGCCGCAATGGCAGATGATTTCATTGTCGTATGCATTGACGTGACCGAACTCTCCCGAGAAACCGGATTTTCCTGTGTAGACTTTGCCGTCGATAATAATTCCGATGCCGACTCCCCAGCTGACGTTGACGAAAATAATATCTTTTTCTCCTTTTACACACCCTTGCATATATTCTCCGTAAGTCATGGCACGGGTGTCGTTGTCAATGGTTACTTTATGACCCAGCTTTTCCGACAGGACATCCGCCAACGGGCGTTCCTCAAAATTGAACTGGCTGAAACTATATCCGGATTCCGGATTTACCCGTCCCGATACATTTACATTGATATTTAAAATCTTCTCCTTATTGATAGGAAGTTTTTTGATGAAGTTGAGAATGAGTTTGCACAACTCGTTCATCCCTTCTATCGAATTCTCAAATTTATAGGGGATATTCATTTTTAACTCTACCATATCACCTTTAAAATTGATCAGTCCGATATTGACTGCAAATCTTTTGATGTCTACACCTATAAAATAACCGGATTCCGGATTCAATCCATAGAGATTCGGGTGGCGTCCACCGCTGGTTTCCAGTTTTCCGTAATCATTGATATATCCGTCCTCACACATTTCACCGATAAACTTGGTGACTGTGGGCACGCTTAGATCTAGTTCTTTTGAAAGATCGGGAATAGTGGAACTACCATTATATATATAATGTGTAATGATCCTCTTTTTAACGAGGGCATTTTTAGAGCCCATTTCTATTTCTTTCAAGAATTGTTGGTTCATACGTCTCTTATATTTTGTAATATCTACAAAGATAATTAATTTTTTATTAACTAATAAGGTTCTTGACGAAAAAATTAGAATTGAATCTGAGATGATGCTGTGCTGATTCCTTATAGAAAGTGAATTCTCTCATTGATAGTTATTTGAAATCTTCTTATATAATAAGGTAATAAGGGTACTGGTATCTGAATAGCTTCATATTTATAGTCTTATTAATGAATAAAGAAGCAAAAATCAACTTTATTAATAAAATATTTTATTATCTATTGTTTATTTAATAAATATAGCTATATTTGTACCGTGATATTAATTAAGATGTACCGTAACCAAATCGTATTATGATGAAAAACTTATTCCAAATACTCTGTGGGCTGTTTCTGGTAGTATCATACTCTTCTTGTATGCACTCAGAGGAAGATAAGGTAGATGTACTTATTATAGGTGGAGGTGCCAGTGGTGTAACATCCGGCATCCAGTCTGCTCGTATGGGAGCCAATACACTGATTCTCGAAGAAAGCACCTGGTTGGGTGGGATGCTGACTTCTGCCGGTGTGAGTGCTGTGGATGGAAATTACAGATTGCCTGCCGGACTTTGGGGAGAATTTAAGAAGAGATTGTCTGATTATTATGGCGGGCTGGATTCTTTGAAGACGGGTTGGGTAAGTAACGTGTTGTTTGAACCGTCAGTTGGAAATAAGATTCTTCACGAAATGGTAGCGGCGGAAAATAATCTGAAAGTCTGGAAACAGGCTTGCCTTGAAGAAGTAAAAAGGACGGGAGATGAGTGGGTCGCTAAAGTGAAGGTGGAAGGACAAGGTGTGAAAACGGTTCGGGCGAAGGTCATGATTGATGCCACCGAACTGGGTGATGTGGCAAAAATTTGTGGAGTGAAGTACGATATTGGTATGGAAAGCAGAGATGACACGCACGAGGATATTGCTCCGGAAAAGAAGAATAATATTGTGCAGGATATTACTTATGTTGCCATATTAAAAGATTATGGTAAGGATGTGACTATTCCGGAACCTGAAGGATACGATCCTAAAGAATTTGCCTGTGCCTGTGCCAGTCCGGTATGCATAACTCCTAAAGAGCCGGATCGCGTCTGGTCTAAAGATATGATGATTACCTACGGGCGGTTGCCGAATCATAAATATATGATTAATTGGCCGATAGAAGGTAATGATTATTATATTAATCTGATTGAAATGACTCCGGAAGAACGCGTGAAAGCATTGGAATATGCGAAACATTATACGATGTGTTTTGTTTACTTCCTGCAACATGAACTGGGGTATAATACACTTGGATTGGCGGATGATGAATATCCGACAGAGGATAAGTTACCTTTTATCCCTTATCATAGAGAGTCCAGAAGAATTCACGGATTAGTCCGCTTTAACTTGAATCATGCACTCAATCCATATACACAGGATGAAAAGCTGTACCGTACTTGTATTGCTGTGGGTGATTATCCGGTAGATCATCACCATACCCGCTATCATGGTTATGAAGAGTTGCCTAATCTGTATTTTCATCCGATCCCTTCGTATGGGTTGCCGTTAGGTACATTGATTCCTCAGGAGGTAGACGGGCTGATTGTTGCAGAGAAATCTATTTCCGTATCGAATATTATGAATGGAACGACTCGTTTGCAACCGGTTGTACTGCAGATCGGTCAGGCGGCAGGAGCTTTGGCTGCACTTGCTGTGAAGAATAATCAGAAGATAAGTGATGTTTCCGTTCGTGATGTTCAGAATGCTATTTTGGATGCTAAAGGATATTTGCTTCCTTATCTGGATGTCCCTGTCTCGGATGTGAAGTTTGCTTCTTATCAGCGGATTGGTTCTACGGGGATTCTCAAAGGAGTCGGTAAGAATGTGGACTGGTCCAATCAGACTTGGTTGAGAGCGGATACGGTATTGCTGGCGTCAGAACTGGATGGTCTGTTTGAAGTGTATCCGGCTGCCAAAGATGAATTCAAAAAAACAGGAGCGGATAAATTAAGTATTGAGGAGGCAGTTCAACTTGTTCAGAAGATAGCAGAAACGGAAAAACTACATACTACTGTTGATCCGCAAGCGCTTTGGAAAGCATACGGAATGCAAGAACCGGATTTGAAACGGAATATTTTGAGAGGGGAGATGGCTGTAATGATTGATCAGGTATTGGATCCTTTCAATAAAAAACAGATCGATATCACTGGTAAGTATATTCAATAGGTTAACATATATCCAAGTAAAAACAAAAAAATAAAACTATGGAAACTAATAATCGTAGAGATTTCTTAAAGAAGGCAGCTTTGGCCGGAGCTTCCGCTTTGGTTGCCCCTTCATTATTTGCAGCTGACGGAGAGGGGAGAGGGGAACTCTCCCCGAAGATCAAGGCTGGCGATTTGGAAAGCAAATTGATTGTTCCCAAAAATAATGGCTTAAAAATTACAGGAACTTTTTTGGATGAAATATCTCATGATATTCCTCATCAGAACTGGGGTGAGAAAGAATGGGATCTGGATTTTCAGCATATGAAAAGAATCGGTATCGATACAGTGATTATGATTCGTTCCGGTTATCGTAAGTTTATGACTTACCCTTCACCTTATTTGCTGAAAAAAGGATGTTATATGCCGTCGGTTGATTTGGTAGATATGTATTTGCGTCTGGCGGAGAAGTATAACATGAAATTTTATTTTGGTTTGTATGATTCAGGACGGTATTGGGATACAGGTGATTTAAGTTGGGAGATTGAGGATAACAAGTATGTGATTGATGAGGTTTGGAAGATGTACGGAGAGAAGTATAAAAGTTTTGGAGGCTGGTACATCAGCGGCGAGATTAGCCGTGCCACGAAAGGGGCTATTGATGCTTTCCGTGCTATGGGAAAGCAATGTAAAGATGTATCGAACGGACTCCCGACTTTTATCTCTCCGTGGATTGATGGCAAAAAGGCTATTATGGGAACAGGGAAACTGACAAGAGAAGATGCGGTTTCTGTACAACAACACGAAAAAGAATGGAATGAAATTTTTGATGGAATTCATGAAGTGGTAGATGCTTGTGCTTTTCAGGATGGACATATCGATTATGATGAGTTGGATGCGTTCTTTACTGTAAATAAAAAATTAGCAGATAAGTATGGTATGCAATGCTGGACCAACGCCGAGTCTTTTGACCGTGATATGCCTATCCGTTTTCTACCCATTAAATTTGATAAGCTCCGGATGAAGCTGGAAGCTGCCAAACGTGCAGGGTATGATAAGGCTATTACTTTCGAATTTTCTCATTTTATGAGTCCTCAATCTGCCTACTTGCAGGCCGGACATTTATATGATAGATACAGAGAATATTTTGAAATTAAATGAGTGATATGAAGTCTACAATTAACTTTGGCTATCTTATTTTCCTTTCTGTTGTAGCAGCTTTGGGAGGATTTTTGTTCGGATATGATACTGCTGTTATATCCGGAACAATCGCTCAGGTTACTCAACTTTTTCAACTGGATACGTTGCAACAGGGGTGGTATGTGGGATGTGCTTTAATAGGTTCTATCGTCGGTGTTCTTTTTGCCGGTATCCTGAGTGATAAGCTGGGACGAAAAATGACGATGATTATTTCAGCGACTCTGTTTTCTACATCGGCTTTAGGTTGTGCGATCTCCGCAGACTTCACCCAATTGGTAGTCTATCGTATTATTGGTGGAGTTGGTATTGGTGTTGTGTCGATTGTTTCTCCTTTGTATATATCTGAAGTGGCTGTGGCACAATATAGAGGGCGTTTGGTATCTTTATATCAATTGGCTGTGACAGTTGGATTTTTAGGAGCTTATTTGATTAACTATCAATTGCTGGCTTATGCTGAAAGTGGTAATCAGTTAAGTATGGACTGGTTGAATAAGATATTTGTTACTGAAGTCTGGCGAGGAATGTTGGGAATGGAAACATTGCCGGCTGTGTTATTCTTCATCATTATCTTCTTTATTCCGGAGAGTCCTCGTTGGCTGATCGTAAGAGGTAAAGAAGAAAAAGCTGTCAATATATTAGAAAGGATATATAATTCAGTTTCAGAGGCTGCAAGTCAATTAAAAGAAACGAAATCTGTATTGACGTCTGAAACAAAATCTGAATGGGCTATGTTAATGAAACCCGGAATTTTTAAAGCGGTCATCATTGGTGTATGCATTGCTATTTTGGGACAGTTCATGGGTGTAAATGCTGTACTTTATTATGGCCCTTCCATTTTCGAA
>Ga0192234_1176_pt1 | contig 13076 bp, 15 predicted proteins | sample Koala_Koa27_B3_FD_131232 | JGI IMG/M metagenome (GOLD analysis project Ga0192234, IMG submission 131232) | Enriched cells from koala feces incubated with labeled cellulose particles, San Francisco Zoo, California, United States - Koala_Koa2-7_B3 ...
ATTTGTATGGGTGTTTTTTCGTCCGAAAAAACTTCTTGCCTACGAAGGCTTTGCCCTTCGTCCCGTGATGTTAGTCAGATAACTGCTGACAAAGAATATTGTCGAAGGGGAATCGGCTAATTGCTTTTTCAGAAGATGAACGAAAGCAATAAGCACGATTCTGTTAAGATTATCAAGACTGACATTGGGTGTAGCTCAATGACTGCTTTCCTCCGGTCGAAAAACATCGGACCGGAGGGCAAGCAGTTGGAGATGATCAAAAAGTTATGAGTGCTGCGCTTCCTGCGCTTTTTTACTCAGCCATTCATAAAAATCGTATTGGGCACGGACAGCAGGGGTGCCGGACGCTCTTTTTTTGAATACGTTTTGCAGTTTGTCGTCTACCCAACAGGCTTTTTGGTTGTCAGCGAGCTGGATATGGAGCATTTCGATCAGACTGGCGCGCAGGTCAGGGTCGAGGATGGGGTGACGGCTTCGATACGGCGGTAGAGGTTGCGGCGCATCCAGTCGGGCGAGCCCATGTATATTTTGGGGTGCCCTTCGTTGCCGAAATACCAGATGCGGGCGTGCTCCAGAAAACTGTCGACAATGCGGGTGACACGGATGTTACGGCTGTATGACTGCTCCGGTATGAGGCAGCAGATGCCGCGGACGATGAGGTCGATCTGCACGCCGTGTTCGGAGGCCTCGTAGAGTCGGTCGATCATTGCGGGGTCTTGGAGGGCGTTCATTTTGAGGATGATACGTCCGCCTTTGCCTTGGTCGGCAAGGGATATTTCACGGTCGATGAGGCGGTTCAGTTCCGGTATGAGGTTGAAGCGGGCGACGAGGAGAGTGGTGAATTTCGGGTCTTCCTTGCCTTGCAGGGTGCGGAATAGGTTGTAAAGGTCGTTCACTATTTCCTTGCGGCAGGTGAAAAGTCCACAGTCGGCGTATAGGGTGGCGGTCTTTTCGTTGAAGTTGCCCGTGCTGATGTAGGCGTAGCTGGGGATTTTCTCTCCATTCAGTCCGCGGCGACGGACGAGGGCCACTTTGGCGTGTACTTTTAGTCCGGGGATGCTGTAAATGATTTTGATGCCGGCGGCTTGCATCATTTCGGCGGTGGCGAGGTTGTTCTCTTCGTCGAAACGGGCTTTGAGCTCGACAAATACGGTGACTTTCTTGCCGTTCTGCGCGGCGGCTATCAAGGTGTTGATGACGGCCGAGTTTTCGGCTACACGGTATTGGGTGACCATGATTTCGCGCGTCTCCGGATTGTGCACTGCTTCGTAGAGGAAGTGGGTGAAATGCTCGAAGGAGTGGTACGGGTAATACAGCAGCAGATCCTTTTGGGCGACGTAGTTGAAGATCGATTCTTTTTCGTCGAGGATGTTCAGCTTCATCGGTTGCGGCTTTTCGATGCGGCGGAGAGACTTGTTCGGGTTGGGCAGGTGGCGCAGGTCTTCGAGGTTCAGGTGCTTGTCGCCGGGGACGAGTTCGTCACGGTGGATGCGGAAGGCGTCGACCAGAAAGTCGAGGAAGTCTTGCGGCATGGCACGGTCGTAGACAAAGCGGCAGACGTCGCCTATCTTGCGTTTTTTTACCTTCTTTTTCAGTTGGGCTACGAGGTCGGCGCTGCTGGCGGTGTCGTCTATCAGAATGTCGGCGTCACGGGATATTTTGATGCAGTAGCTCGAATCGACGTCGTAGCCGGGGAAAATAAGGTTGAGGTTCGCTTTGATGATGTCCTCGGTGAACATGATGTAATAGTTGTCTCCACGGGGCGGAAGTTCGATGAAACGGGGCACTTTGGCGTACGGCTGCTTCATGACGAAATAGAAAGGCTGCCGGTTGGCGGGGTTCCTGTTTTCCTTCGGATAGAGGCGGATGGCGAGGTAGAGCCGGTTGTCTCGCAGAAAAGAGACGATTTTGTCTTTCGATACGGGCACGGGTTGCAGGTAGGGGAAGATTTCTTCCCGGAAAAAGTCCTTGATAAACTGCTGGTGAAACGGTTCCACGTGTCTGTCCTGGTAGAAGATGATGTGGTTTTTGCGCAGGGCGGGCAGTATCTTTTCTTCGTAAATGCGTACACGGTCGTCCAGCTGGCGGTTTACTTCGTGGTTGATTTCTTCCACGAGTTCGCGGGCGGATTGTACGGTTTCTTCATCGCTCTCCGTTGCGCCGGATGCCACGGCCTTGTGGTCCGCCACCCGGATTTTGTAAAATTCTTCCAGATTGGAGGAGTAGATGGAGATGAAATTGATGCGCTCGTATAGCGGCAGGTGCTCATCCAGCGCTTCGAGCAACACCCGATAGTTGAATGAGAGCCAGCTGATATCACGTTTGAAATAATTATATTTGCTTTCCATGTGCTTTAAGATTTTCCCAAATATAGTATTTTTGCAGGACTAAACAAAGAAAATTATGACAAGAATTGGATTATTGTCCGATACCCACGCTTATTGGGACGAAAAATATCTCGAATATTTTGAATCGTGCGACGAAATCTGGCATGCCGGAGATATCGGTTCGGTAGAAGTAGCCGAGAAGTTGGCGGCTTTCCGGCCCCTGCGGGCAGTTTACGGCAACATAGACGGGCAGGAAATACGGAAGATGTTCCCGCAGGTGAACCGCTTCACGGTGGACGGAGCGGAAGTGCTGATCAAGCATATCGGCGGGTATCCGGGCAAGTACGACCCTTCGGTTATCGGCAGTTTGATGGCACGTCCGCCGAAACTTTTCATCAGCGGACACTCCCATATATTAAAGGTGAAATACGACAAAACGTTGGACATGCTGCACATCAATCCCGGAGCCGCAGGGATGTCCGGTTTCCATAAAGTGCGGACAATGGTGCGCTTTGTCATCGACAACGGAACGTTCAAAGACCTCGAAGTTATTGAACTGGCAGGATAGATTTCTTACAATTCATTTTGTCACGTCAGATTTCTTTCCGACCTTTGCACACAGTAAAATGAATAACTCAGACGACAATGAAAGGAATTATTCTGGCCGGTGGAAGCGCCACTCGTCTTTATCCGCTTTCCAAAGCGATTTCCAAACAAATCATGCCTGTATACGACAAGCCGATGATCTATTATCCGCTGTCTACGCTTATGCTGGCAGGGATACGGGAGGTCTTGGTCATCTCTACTCCGCGTGATTTGCCGATGTTTCGGGACTTGTTGGGCTCAGGTGAGGAGCTCGGGATGTCTTTCTCTTACAAAATACAGGAGCAGCCTAACGGACTGGCACAAGCCTTTGTGTTGGGAGCTGATTTCTTGAACGGTGAGGCAGGTTGTCTGATTCTTGGGGACAATATGTTTTATGGACAAGGGTTTTCCGCTATGCTCCGGCGTGCTGCCGGTGTGGAGAAGGGAGCCTGCATCTTCGGCTATTATGTGAAAGATCCTCGGGCTTACGGTGTAGTGGAGTTCGACGAACAAGGCAAAGTGATTTCTCTGGAAGAAAAGCCACTGGTGCCGAAAAGTAATTATGCCGTTCCCGGACTTTATTTCTACGACGCTACCGTGACGGAAAAAGCGGCTTCGCTCCGCCCTTCGGCACGTGGAGAATATGAGATAACGGACCTGAACCGCCTGTACCTCGAAGAAGGAACACTGAACGTGGAACTGTTCGGTCGCGGATTCGCGTGGCTGGATACCGGAAACTGCGACAGCCTGCTCGAAGCCTCCAACTTCGTGGCTACCATTCAGAACCGGCAAGGTTTCTACGTCAGCTGTATCGAAGAGATAGCCTGGCGGCAAGGATGGATTTCGTCCGGACAATTGCTGCTGCTCGGACAGAAACTCGAAAAGACCGAATACGGTAAATACCTGATAGAACTGTCTAAACAACCCTTGAAATAAACATAAATAATCATATATGAAAACTTATCTGGTGACCGGTGCCGCAGGATTTATTGGCGCCAATTATATTAAGTATATCTTGGCCAAGCACAGCGATATAAAAGTGGTGGTTCTTGACGCCCTGACGTATGCGGGTAATCTGGGAACTATTGCCAAAGATATCGACAACGAACGTTGTTTCTTTATCAAAGGAGACATTTGCAGCCGCGAAGTGGTGGACAGCCTTTTTGCCGAATACCGTTTCGACTATGTCGTGAACTTCGCCGCCGAAAGCCATGTAGACCGCAGTATCGAAAACCCGCAACTGTTTCTGATCACCAATATCCTCGGTACGCAGAATCTGCTGGATTGTGCCCGCCGTGCCTGGGTGATGGGTAAGGACGAACAGGGATATCCTACCTGGAGAAAAGGAGTGCGCTACCATCAGGTATCTACCGACGAGGTGTACGGCTCACTCGGTGCGGAAGGCTACTTCACGGAAGAAACCCCGCTTTGTCCGCACAGCCCGTACAGCGCTTCGAAAACCAGTGCCGACATGGTAGTCATGGCTTATCACGACACTTATAAAATGCCGGTAACGATCACCCGCTGTTCCAACAACTACGGCCCCTATCATTTTCCCGAAAAACTGATTCCGCTGATTATCAAGAATATACTCGAAGGCAAACATCTGCCTGTCTACGGTGACGGAAGCAACGTGCGCGACTGGCTTTACGTAGAAGACCACTGCAAAGCGATCGACTTGGTAGTGCGCGAAGGTAAAGAGGGCGAAGTGTACAACGTAGGTGGTCACAACGAAGAAACCAATCTTGAAATTGTGAAGCTGACCATTGCCACTATCCGTAAACTAATGACCGAGAAACCGGAATATCGTCAGGTCCTCAAAAAGAAAGTGAAAGGTGAAGACGGAGAAATCTCCGTTGACTGGATCAACAACGATCTGATCACTTTTGTCAAAGACCGTCTGGGGCACGACCAGCGTTATGCCATTGATCCCACGAAGATCACGAACGCCTTGGGCTGGTATCCCGAAACGAAATTTGAAGATGGCATCGTGAAGACAATCGTATGGTATCTTGAAAATCAAGACTGGGTGGAAGAGGTGACCAGCGGAGACTATCAAGGTTATTACGAAAAGATGTACGGAAAATAAATCAATGTCGGATCAAGAATCCTATTGATAGCAAAATACCCATTAACAGCATATTACGTGAAGTCTCACCTAGTATGCTGTTTAATTTTTTACCACTGTGAATCTGCACCATCCGTCTCCATGTGAGGACATGAGGAATCAGGTAGAGTAACGGAAGAAGTGCGGCAAACAAGTGTCCTTCGAAGAAGAACCAGAAACACAGAAGACTTGCTGCCACCCCCAGCATCAAATAAAGATAGCGTCCGAACTTCTCGCCAAAACGAACGATGACCGTCCGCTTTCCGCTCCGTGCATCCGCTTCACGGTCTCGGTAATTGTTGACTACCAGCAAGGTATCAATCAGCAGTCCGCAGATAAGAGAAGCTACCGTTGTGTCCGAAGTCCATGTCAGCGCCTGTACGTAGTACGTTCCACCCACGGGGACGAATCCGAAAAATACGATGACCAGAACATCGCCCCAGCCGTTGTAGGATAATGGATAAGGACCTGTGGTATAGAGGAAAGCGAAGAGTACGCAGAGAAGTCCTACTATGATCAGCTCCCATCCGGCATAAAACAGCAGCGCAGATCCGATCAGACAGGCGAACAGGACGGTGACGATGATTCCGTTTCGCATGGCTCTCGGTGAAATCCAGCCTTGTGCGCAGGCTCGTTCCGGTCCCAGCCGGTCTTCGCGGTCGGTTCCTTTGAGGTAGTCGAAGAGGTCGTTGATAAAATTGGCGGCAATTTGCATCAGACCGGCGAACAGGCAGCAGATAAGGGCCGGCAACCATTGAAAATGTCCATCCATATAAGCAAGTGCGCTACCGATCATGACCGGCGTAATGGCTCCTGTCAGAGTTTTGGGACGTGCTGCTAATATCCACGCACGCAGCGAGTTACGCTTTACTTCTTCCATGCTTTAATATATAATAATAAGTTTTGACGGACAAAGATACATGATTTTTCCTATCTTTGCGCCTCAAATAGTGGGGGAATGTGTTATATGTAGAAGAAAATAAACCAAAGAAGATGAAAAAAATAAATTACCTGTTCATAATATTCGTATTATTCCTGTTCGTATCTTGTAAGTCAAAGAAGAATGTCGTATCGACCCTGCCTCGTCCTGTGCTCAATGTCGATTCCGTCCGTCCGGACAGTTCCGCCGCTATCGACGACCTGTTTGCTCCGGATCATTCTCAGCTTGCCGACTTGAAAGTTTCAACGAAAAAGCAGAAGAAAACAGCGAAGAAAGAAGCTGCGACCGAGCAGGAAGAACGTAATTTGGTACTTCGCGGAACGAAGATCACGTCTTCTACCGTGAACGTCCCTGCCACTTATAGCGGCATAGACCGTGTCGTGGAATATGACTTCACCCACCGTGATGTCCCCGAAGCCTTCGAAGGCTTCCGCATCGCCTTCATTTCCGACTTGCATTACAAGAGTCTGCTGAAAGAGAAAGGCTTGAACAACCTTGTCGATCTTTTGATCGCCCAAAAACCGGACGTCTTGCTGATGGGAGGAGACTATCAGGAAGGCTGTGAATACGTAGAACCGTTATTTGCCGCATTGGCTCGTGTGAAAACACCGATGGGAACTTTCGGAGTAATGGGAAATAATGATTATGAACGCTGCCATGACGAAATAATCCGCACGATGAAGCATTACGGGATGCGTCCGCTGGAACACGAAGTCGATACATTACGCAAAGACGGTCAGCAGATTATCCTTGCCGGAGTACGCAATCCTTTCGACTTGAAACAAAATGGGGTGTCGCCCACACTGGCGCTTTCTCCCAACGACTTCGTTATCTTGTTGGTGCATACTCCCGACTACGTGGAGGATGTTTCGGTGGCCAACACGGACATCGCTTTGGCGGGACATACTCATGGTGGACAGGTACGCGTATTCGGTTACGCCCCGATACAGAACTCCCACTACGGCACCCGCTTTCTGACCGGACTGGCGTACAATTCAACTAAAATGCCATTGATTGTTACTAATGGGATCGGTACTTCTCAGATGCCTGTACGAATCGGTGCTCCGGCAGAAATCATAATGATTACGCTTCATCGTCTCAAAGAGTAGATGATCAGTGCTCCCTTATACTCTGTCGGATATATTCTCTAATATACTCCCAAACCTTCGGATGCAAGAAGTATCTTACATCTTTCTTCTCATCAAGTGCCTGACGGATAAACGTAGAACTTATTTCAAAGGTAGGCGAATGGACCAGACGGACTGTTTCGGGCAGCCCGTTTTCATTTACCGGGAATCCGGGGCGGGGATAGATAAGAATACGGTTTTCTTTGATGATGCGCTCCGATTGATACCAGCGGTCGAAGCGGGCCCAGTTATCCGAGCCGATAATTAAGTAGAAGTCCCGTTCCGGATAGGTTTCATGTAGCTTTTCCAACGTATGTACGCTGTATGAAGGGCGGGGCAGATGAAACTCGAAGTCTGAAGAGCGGAAGCGGGGATATTCTTCTGTGGCAAGTTCTACTAACCGGAGACGCAGGTCGTCAGGCCATAGCTCCGTTCCCGCTTTCAGCGGGTTTTGCGGGCTGACCATAAACCAAATTTCGTCCAGTCCTTCATACTCGCAAAGATAGTTGGCCAAGGCCAGATGTCCGATGTGTACCGGATTGAATGACCCGCTGAAGATTCCGGTTTTTAGTTTATCGCTCTCTGCCATTCTCATCTTCTCGTTTTTACTTTTTTTCTTTTTGACGCCTTCTTATCTTTCTATTCTTTGTTCTTTTTTTGCTCTTTTGGGTTCTCTTTTAGACTTTCTTTTTCAGCTTTGACTTTCTGTCATCTTCTTGGCTTCCCTTTCCATTCTCAGCTTTTTTCTCCATTTGGGAAAAACGATAGCCTGCCTCACAGCAATTAAGAAAAAGATGCCGGCGGCAATCCAAAAATGCAGATAAAGTGAAAGGATACCGAACACTATATCTACAATGCCGATAATGCCGCACAGATACATGAATTTTTCGGTCGAACCCTCCTTCTTTTCTATGCTCTCTATTCGTTTTTTCAGAGATTCTTTCATTCCTTATTCAGAAATTCTTTGATAACCTCCAGCGTCTCAGCCTTTGCCGCTTCCAGATCATCATTGACGATGACACGATCAAACTGGGGAGCAAAAGTCATTTCGTATTCCGCCTTTGCGATGCGGCATTCGATAACTTCGGGCTCATCCGTGCCCCGACCCGTCAGCCGGCAACGGAGTTCTTCGATGGAGGGCGGCTGTACAAAGATGGACAATGCACGGTCACCGTAATACTTTTTGATGTTGCATCCGCCTACTACATCCAAGTCGAATACCACGTTCTGACCCTTCTCCAACTGCTTTTCCACTTGTTCTTTCAGCGTTCCGTAATACCGATCCTTGTACACTTCTTCGTATTCCAAAAACTCGTTGTTCTCAATGCGACAACGGAACTCTTCGGGAGTAAGGAAGAAATATTCGACCCCGTGTTTCTCCGTCCCGCGCGGTGGGCGGCTGGTTGCAGAAATGGAGAACGCAAGATTTAAGTTCTGCGTCAGCAGATAGTTGATAATAGTCGATTTGCCCGAACCGGACGGGGCAGAAAAAATAATTAACTTGCCAGTCATTTGTTTAATTGAGAATTGAAAGTCGAAAACTGAAAATGTCGACATTTTCAGTTTTCGACTTTCTATTAAATAATTACATTACGTTCAGCACCTGTTCCTTGATCTGTTCCAGCTCATCTTTCATTTGCACAACGATTTTCTGCATTTCGGCATGGTTGGACTTGCTGCCAAGCGTATTGATTTCCCGTCCCATTTACTGAGCGATGAAACCGAGCTTTTTGCCTTGTCCGTTGCCGCTTTCCAGCGTGCTGATGAAATATTTCAGGTGGTTGGTGAGACGTTGTTTTTCCTCGTTGACATCCAGCTTTTCGATGTAGTAGATCAGTTCTTGTTCCAGTCGGTTCTTGTCGTAGTCCGTGTTCAGCGTCTTTTCGAGCGCGTCGGTGATACGTTCCTTGACTTTCTCCACCCGTTCTTTTTCGTAAGGAGTTATCTTTTCGAGCAATAGTGCGATGTTAGCTATCTTTTCGCGGAACTTCTTTTCCAGTGCGGCGCCTTCCTGTTTGCGGAAGTCTACCAGATGACCGATTGCTTCGAGAACGGTGGCACGTACCATTTCCCATTCTTCTTCCGTCAACTCTTGGATTTCAGTCTTAGACATAACGTCCGGCATACGGAGCAACGTCTGAAACCAGTCGGTGGGGACGGGGATGCCGAGATTTTCCGAGATCGCCTGAATCTGTTTGTAGTAGCCTTCCACCAACACTTGGTTGATAGGAGTCGCGCTTTCCGCACTCTCTTTTTTCTCTATCCAGAGGCTGAAGTCCACCTTTCCACGCTCCAGCACTTTGGAGATTTCGTTGCGGATTTCGATCTCTTTTTCACGATAAGCCGGAGCGATGCGAGTGGAAAGATCCATTGCTTTGCTGTTGAGCGACTTGATTTCTACGTTTATCTTTTTATCTGGAAGTTCGGCCGTAGCTTTGCCGTATCCTGTCATCGACTGTATCATATACTTAAAGTTTTGTGCAAAAGTACACGAATATTTTAAGAATTGGAAATAATCATGTAAATTTGTATTTACGCGTGATTATCAGAGACTTATGAGCGCTGTTCTTAAAATTGGTTCATATCTGTCCTAATAAACTAGTTGCAAATATAGCTATTTTCAATGATACATTTAAATAATAGTTGTAATAAAAGACTTTGATTGCAGAAAAATAATGCAAGAAGTATTAGGTTAATGAAATGTAAGCTCTGATTTATTGGGGGCCAAATAGAAATAGAGAACGTAAGTGATCTAAATAATTAACTGGACTAGATTGTTGCGCTGGAAATAGTGTTAGCTAATATTGGATCTTTTAAGACTTATGTAGATAATGCCACAAAGCCAGCTATATCTTTCTATAGCGCAAAATCATTGGAATCATTCTTAGGTGGTGCAGCAAAATCTGGAGAGGTCACTATGGATGATGTATCTGTTCCTGATGGTGCAAAGTTTTTTAGATTACAATGTCTCAATTCTAAAATATCCACAAGCGGATATTCTGCATCTTATTCGATAAACAAAGTAATTGCTGATAATATAGGGTGTCAATGTCTAAGTATACCCCCAGACGGTATAACTGATAACACATCGTCAATTCAGTCGTTAATTGACAATGGCGGCAAAGTGTATATTTCTTATGCGGAATATCCATATATAATTTCAACCGCACTGAAAATAGGAAGCAATACTGAACTGGTAGTGCATCCTTATGCCGTTATAAAAATATTGGAATAAATAGAATGTTGCAGCACAAAAACATATTTTCCACTGATTCCAATATTATTATTGATGGCGGCATATGGGATAACAACTCAAAATCACAATCTGCATTGGCAACAGGTTCGTATGGTGTTTTCTGCTTACTTGGCGTTGGAAATCTTATAGTCAAGAATGTTACCATCAAGAACACAAAGGGGAGCCTTGTAGATAAATACTGCAAGGCATTTGGTTGTCTATAATATTACATTTGATAATTTACAAAGTGATGGTATTCACCTTGGTGGAACTATTGACAAATTTGATATAGGCAACATCTATGGAACACTGGTGACGATTTTATGGCTCTAAATGCCTTGGGATTGGGGTATTTCTACAGCAAAATTTGGGAATATAACAAATGGTTATATTCACGATATCTTTTCTGACGCATCAGAATCTCATATAGTTAGATGCTTAGGTGCTAAAGCAGATGATGTAGATTGTGTAGTTGATAATATAATCATTGAAAATGTATTTGGTAATGCAAATTCATTGCTTTGCATTGGATTCCAATCAGATGCGTCTGGTAGAAATGTGGCAGAAGTAACAAAACTTGGAAGAATATCGCTTAATAACATACATGTAAATACAACAGGGGCGTTTGTAGATATGTTAGGAAGCGATGTCTATTCGCTTACTTTTAAGAATCTAATGTCATGCGTTTGCGGAACTAATTATTTCTTTAAACAGAACAGTGACTACACCCTTAATATAGATGAGTTGATAATTGACGGATGGAATAATGATGACAATTATATAAGTGGAGAAGTAAAGAGATACTTTACAGGAATTATAAAGAAATTATGTTTGAGAAATATTGAACTTATTGAAAATAATAGTTCGGCTGCCTCATCATATCCGTTTATAACGCTTAATGGAAACTCATCTATAAAAGAAGATGTTCTTGTTGACAACGCTTCTGTCTATGGTTTTAACTCTTTTATAAATATTGCAAAAGCTAATGCAGTAGTGAAGATTATAAACTCTTGCATTGATGCAAAAAAATCAATGGTAATATGTAATGATGCGATTGCATCTTTAAATGTTAAGGCTATTAACAATGACTGGGAGAATACGCTGTACTTTATAAAAAATTATGTATCAGATTCAAGCGTATTGGCAGATGTTTGTATGAATGAAGGTACATCATCGAATATTGGTACTGTGACAGTTACTGAACATTAACCACCCTAAATAAGAATAGAATATGGAAATGCCTTATTTTACAATCGGATTTGACAATTATTGGAAACAAATAGTTTTCCCAACAGGGAAACTGAACGATATCATTAATAACAACTAATTAAAATGTTAAAATGAAATACGCAGTAGTAACAATCGATTGGTTAGCCCAGCACGGTTTGCTGGCTATCCCCATAATGAGAAAAAGCAAAGCCGGTAGTAAGGTAATCCTTCACGAAGAGTTTCTGATTCCCTATAAAGATGAAGAGTTCCCGATATACTATTCGACAGCCCGAAACTGAACGCACTCCTGAAAAGCGAAGAATACTCATGCCCGGAAGAGGAACGCCCAGAAGGTAGTGCGGAATTTGTTTAGGTAGCTGCCGCACAGAATCTGGTTAATGTAACCAAAGCCGGAATCCAGACAATGTCCTTAACCGATGGTGAAGCGTTGAAGGTTAAGTCTATATGTACCCGCATTGGAAGGAGTATATAGGTAAATCACTGGATTTCGGTATGAAGGTACAATATGATGATAATAAACTCTACCGGGTAAGGCAGAATATCGCAACTGTATTGGAGAATAAGGCGCCCAGCATCGACACTGCGGTTCTCTATGAGGAAATTAACGAGACTGCTGCCGGTACGAAAGATGTCCCAATCCCATATAACAACAATATGACCCTAGAGGAAAGGAAGACCCGAAATTCACCACTCTCCTCGTCGCCCGCTTCAACCTCATACCGGAACTGAACCGCCTCATCGACCGTGAAATATCCCTTGCCGACCAAGGCAAAGGCGGACGTATCATCCTCAAAATGAACGCCCTCCAAGACCCCGCAATGATCGACCGACTCTACGAGGCCTCCGAACACGGCGTGCAGATCGACCTCATCGTCCGCGGCATCTGCTGCCTCATACCGGAGCAGTCATACAGCCGTAACATCCGTGTCACCCGCATTGTCGACAGTTTTCTGGAGCACGCCCGCATCTGGTATTTCGGCAACGAAGGGCACCCCAAAATATACATGGGCTCGCCCGACTGGATGCGCCGCAACCTCTACCGCCGTATCGAAGCCGTCACCCCATCCTCGACCCTGACCTGCGCGCCAGTCTGATCGAAATGCTCCATATCCAGCTCGCTGACAACCAAAAAGCCTGTTGGGTAGACGACAAACTGCAAAACGTATTCAAAAAAAGAGCGTCCGGCACCCCTGCTGTCCGTGCCCAATACGATTTTTATGAATGGCTGAGTAAAAAAGCGCAGGAAGCGCAGCACTCATAACTTTTTGATCATCTCCAACTGCTTGCCCTCCGGTCCGATGTTTTTCGACCGGAGGAAAGCAGTCATTGAGCTACACCCAATGTCAGTCTTGATAATCTTAACAGAATCGTGCTTATTGCTTTCGTTCATCTTCTGAAAAAGCAATTAGCCGATTCCCCTTCGACAATATTCTTTGTCAGCAGTTATCTGACTAACATCACGGGACGAAGGGCAAAGCCTTCGTAGGCAAGAAGTTTTTTCGGACGAAAAAACACCCATACAAAT
>Ga0192234_1189_pt1 | contig 12237 bp, 18 predicted proteins | sample Koala_Koa27_B3_FD_131232 | JGI IMG/M metagenome (GOLD analysis project Ga0192234, IMG submission 131232) | Enriched cells from koala feces incubated with labeled cellulose particles, San Francisco Zoo, California, United States - Koala_Koa2-7_B3 ...
TTCGAAATAGGAAGTATATTCAAGATGCAATGAAGCCGAAATATCCCAACCCTTTCTTAAAAGATAGCCATGCGAAATTCTACACTCTCGGGTTTATTCTTGGCGATGGCTCAGTTAGACAAAGAAGAGAAGGGGGTGCCAGCTACAGGTTGGTGTTAAGTTCGTCGGATAGAGATTACTTGGAGAATTTTACGCAAGTATTTGAAGGTTCAGAAGTTAAGTATTGGGGAAGAGGAAACTACGTAATAGTAGTAAACGACTATCCTATTTGTAGGTGGTTACTGTCTTATGGATTTACCCAAGCTAAGTCTTTTGTTGGGATGCATTTACCCGAAGTGCCTGATGAATACTTGTATTCATTTCTACTTGGTCTTCTCGATTCAGACGGTTCCGTTCTTTTGAGAAACAAGACTTCTCTTGTTTTTGAGTGGGTGGGACATCCTTCTTATATGTCGGAGCTATTTACGAGGGTGAAAGCTTTAGGATTTAATGTGAAGTTCAGTATCCGTAGGGAAGGTAAGTTAGCCTTTATGGGTATCTATTCGTACAAGGATTCATGTAGGATTGCGGATTTAATGTATTCCAACGCCCCTTTCTGTTTGGAAAGAAAACGATTAAAAGTGCTACAAAGGTATGCAGACCTCAAATATAAAGTTAATACAGGTAATTGATGAAGAGATAGAGATGATGGACTTGGGAGTTAAAGATGCCCATTGTTTCTACTGTAATGGGATTCTTGTGCATAACTGTGCTCAAGAGGTAAGGTTAGCAGCCAATTTTTCTCGTGAACCGAACTTTGTAGAACCTCTTCTTGAAGGCAAAGACATTCACATGCACGTTGCTAAGAAGATGTTCGGATTCGAAGACCCCGACCATAGGACGAAAGTAAAGATTGTGAACTTCTCAGCTCTTTATGGAGCAGAGGGACCAACAATCGCTCAGAGGGCTGGCATATCTCTTGAAGAAGGTAAAGCTCTGTTTGCTAAGTATAAAGCAACGATGTCTAAGTTGTATGCTTGGAAAGCGGAGGTTATTAAATCATCTAAAAAGAGGGGATACGCTTTGACTTACTTTGGGCGCCCCATTTATCTGTTGAAGTTCTTGTCGTCTTCGGAAAGAGGTAAAGCGGCCTATGCAGAGCGTCTTGCAGTGAACAGCGTTGTTCAGGGATGTCTTCCCAGTATGACATTTGTTCCGTCGCAGGACGGTAAGACCCTTAAAACCTTTCATGCTTGTATAGCTGAAAGGGTTATGTTCTCCAAAGACGAAAAGGGTCTTGAGCGACAAGGTGTCCCTACTTATCGAGGTAAGGACATCTGTATTTATGTGAAGTTCGAGTCAGGTGACTTTATAGTATGCTCTCCAAATCATAAGTTTCTTAGGAAGAACTCTGAACGGGACTTGTTAAGCATAGCGGAGGCAGGGATGTTTAAGGTGCAGCTTGTAAAACCGCAAAAGAAGGTTAAGACGTGGAGTGCATTCTTTAAGGTTATGGCCGGGAGGTGCTTTGCAACCTCTTTAGGGTCTTTGTTTTCTCAGGTAATGAAAGATTCGGTGCCTGCTCGAGATTCTAAAATAGCAGCAGCTTTGCTTCGTGCATATCTGTTGAAAGATGAACTTAAGACTACTAACTTTTTGGCAGCCCACACTTTCCGCTCACTGGTAGACCTTTATGGTTATAACCTTGTGCAAGTGTCACACGGAAGGTATCGGTTGAAGTGGGGTAGGCGAAAAGGAACGAAAGTCGAGTACTCGTTTGAAGTAGGAACTGATAATGTAGTATCTCCCTCGATGATTTCGGGTTATCAAACCTACCCTCTTTCCGGATTTATCCATAAGAACACAGGTGCTGACCTTATGCGATTGTTCCTTATCAAGTTTACTTTGTTGAACAAAAAGAATGAGGAGTGGAGAAATAATACTCGAATGATTCTGCCAGTTCACGACGAGCAGAATTTGGAGGTTCATAAGGATTACCTTTATAAGGCTTGGAAATATATGAAGAAAGTGATGGAGTTCAAACCTGACAACTTTGTAATTCCTATTGTAGTTGATTCCGGAGTGGGCACTTCTTGGGGAAACTGCTGTGATTTTGATTGTGTATCCCTGACCAATAAGATAGTTCCTAAGGATTTAGACCCGGATTCTTTACCTGATGATGAGCGTATTTATTTACTGAACATCATTAAAGATTGTGATGTAAGAGATTTGCCGGAAAGATTAAAGAAGTATAAGAATGAATAAGTCGAAGCTGTATGTGTTAATGGCTCACAGGGCTGAATGCCCTTACGGAGAGTTGCCAAAGTTTCCTATGGAAACTGAGTTCATTTTCTTCGGAATGGGCAAAGAGGCTGCGGTTAATGCAGCGGTTTCTCTTTCAAAGAGAATTCAAAAGGAGAAGAAAGAGTGTAGGGTGCTTCTTGTGGGCTCTTGTGGGTCATTCACTTGTCCCGAAGGATGGGTTATCCATGATAAGAACATAGGACCCTTACGATATTATGAAAAGTATTGTGTAGCCTCACTTAAAACAGTTGACAGATTAATCTCTAAGTGTGCAGAAGACGAGGATTGGTTATCCAAGTACGATGCATTCGATATGGAAGCGCACCATTTCTTCGAAGCATTTGACAAGTCCAATCCTTATGTGATGGATTTGTCTTGTATAAAAGTAGTATCTGATTCGGGTGCTTCTTCTATGGAGGAATGGGAGAAGTCTGTGGAGGATATTCATGATGATATAGCATCGGTTATAGAGACCTATGCTGAGTGGGATTCTGATGAAGGAGTTCAGTCATTAGCAAAGACATATCCAGATTTCCCGAAGAAGGGAGTAAACTTTGTGGATTTATTCCCAGCGTTCACCCACAGAAATCTTAACCGCTTTGCTGAGTGGTTGGATAACGAAATGATGCAGCCCGTAATGTTGTGTCCGGAGTCTCGCGGAATGCTGTTAGGTTCGGCTGTTGTAGCTTTGCTTGATGAATCTTATCTTGTTCCGGTGAGAAAGGTAAAGAAGCTTCCGGGAGAGATTATCAGATTTAATTCATGCTCTGAGTATGGAGTAGAAGAGTTGGCAGTTTCCGAAGCTCATTTAAGAGGCGCCTTTGAGTTTTCAACTAAGTACGGGGAGCCAGAAGAGATTCCGGTAGTAATCGTGGATGATGTTTTGGCAACTGGAGGAACTGCGGAAGCAATTTTCTCTGCAATTCATGGTCGTTGTATAGAAACGTCCGAGGGGATAAAGACCGTGAAGATTCACGGGTTCTATTTCTTTACAGAGATTGAGGGGCTCAAAGGTAAAGAGTTACTTCAAAGACATGATATACCAGTAAGGGTATTCATGAAGATATAGCCAATCTGTTAGTAGTTATTCGTGACGCTGTGGGTAGAAATCCTTATCTATCTCACAGCGTTTTCTTTCATTTTGTTTTGTTAATTAAATTTATTTTCTTATATTTGTGTAGTGGATAACAATAAACCTATACAACTATGATTACGATTAAGGATATTCAGGAAGGCTCACATGTATGGTTCGCTCAGCACCGCTACTTGGTGCTTGAGGTGTGCCCTCGACTTTTCATAGCTAAGAGGTTTCGGGATGGTGTAACACGAATCTTTCCGGAGTCTGAATTTAAGTCAGTGCATTTGGAGAAGCCGCATTCTGATACGGTATTTGTGGCTGTTGATGCAGACGGTTCTCCCTCAATTTATCCGTGGAAGCCTGAAAGGGGTGGAAATGGATATTGGCACTGTACGGAGGAGGTTGAAGGTGAGTATGTGGATATGGGAGTGCCCATCTCGTGGAGTTTGATGCTATCTCTTGTAGGCAGGCCTATGACCTATGCAGATGAACCAGTAGAAATAAAGTAGTTATGTGGGCAATACGAGTATGAGTAGGATTCCTGATTAAATGCGGAGAATCCGATTATATGGTGTCGGAGAGCAGAATCGACAAACCTTACGAAGTATTCTTTGTTCGTAAGAATTCTGCTCTTAAGGTTCATAAGGAGATGTTCAAAGACGACCCAGACCTCCGTAAAGAGTTCAAAGTAGTAAAGTGTGAACGAGATGAAGACTTATAAGCTGTATCAGCTTTCAGTATCGGAGTATGTAGTTAAGGTTGACCGTAGTTTTATTCGACTTGAGGGCGAGAAGATAGTTAAAGCAGCTACCTCTCGCCTTGAAGTTAAGGCATACAATACAATGATTGAAGGTCTGGAGCCTGATTTAACTACGGACTTTAAAGTCTTGGTGAAGATGTGCAAACTCTTCAAAGAGAAAGCCAAAGCACTTTTGGCACAGGACGATGCTATATATCAAAGGAAGTTAGAAGAGTATTTAGAGCTGATTCAAGACGGTTATTATGTTGGTGGAGTAGATTTGGCCGACGGTGAATTTGAAACTGTTGAGCGTGTAGTGTATGTAAAGAGATAATAGAGATTTATAGAGTCTCTATTTTAATTTTCTCGAAAATCTTTACTTATCACATAATATAACGAAACGTAGAAGAGTTAAGTATGAACGAGAGTAGTGTAGTAGATAAACCTTTGTATGCAGAGTTTAAAACTCCGGTAGGAAGAGTAAGAGTAGTTCGCACAAACTACAGAGTGGGAATGCCTTGTAATCTTTGTGCATTCCAAGAGAAGAAATCTTACTGCAAGAAGTACGCATGTGCAGGTCAGAAACGTATAGACGGAATACCTGTATATTTTGAGAAGATATGAGTAATGTCCCCACTATCGTTTGGGTGCTGGTTTGGTATTATATACCATCCTATGCCCTTGTTGTGTGGTTTATAAAAACCACTATGGCAGAAGCTTATCGAATTGAAGAGGCTCCTGTTCCTTGGAGTCTCCACATGAAGCTGGTAGCTATTCCCTTTATAGGGTTTTGGTTATCAGCTCTTGCTTTGTACCTCGATTTCTCCAGACATCTTGTTAATCAAGAGTATAGGAGCTACAAGAAATCGAAAGAGAAGGAGGAAGAGCGAGAAGAGGAAATTAAATCTCGGATGCGGTGAGGCCTGTAGAAGTATTGCACTATGTGTGTGAGCATCACAAAGAAGTTCTTGACTTTGTTCAAGAAAACTGCCCAAGAGTTCTAAACGATGATGTGGATATTACAACCATTGTAGCAGCGTTTATTGCATTGAGTGACAAAGTAAAACCTGCGTTTGACGTTAATCCGTCAGTGTACGGGTTTGTGTTAGGCATATTGTACTTTGAGAGCTTAGACTCGTCTGTGAGTGATGCAGCTTTCGGTTTAATAAAAGAGATGACTGAGGCTGGAAAGACGATTGAAGAGATTCAGTTAGCAGGCGATAAGCTTCATAGCAAGTCCAGATAACTTTGTGTTGTTGCATAGGAATCTAAATTAGAAGATTTTTGCAATTTTCTTTGCATTTATTTTGTTAATTAAATTTATTTTCCTATCTTGTATTGTAGTGATAAGGACACTACAAACGGATAACAACTAATTAACTTAAAACATTAACAGTTATGGCAACTAAGAAGAACGCAGGTAAGACCGTAAAGGCAAACAAGAACGCAAAGAAGGTAGAGGCAACTGCAAAGGCAGTAGAAGCAAAGCGTGCAGAGGAGCAGGCAGCAGCTCAGGCCAAGGAAGCAGAGAAGGCCGCAAAGCGTGCTGAAAAGGAAACGAAGAAGCAGGAGGAGGCAAAGGAGCAGGAACTTCCTATGCCGACGTTCCCTCCCAAGACCAACGAATCGGAGTTTCACACGGAAATCGGCAACTTCGTTTCTCTCGCAGTGGAGAAGACCCGAACTGCAGAGGACTACATCAAGGTTCTGCACATCACCGGAAAGTCGGTAGTAAGCTTCACCAAGGCCCGCAACATCACCCGAGGCCTCGGAAAGATTTCGGACACTTATCTGTCCGCAGTGGGAGGAACGACGGGAATCCCCGTATCGCACATTGAAATCGCACCGAACATCGCCGCAATCCTCGAAATCAAGACCGAGGTCGAAAAGGCCACCGAGGAGCACCCCCAGCGGTTCCACTTCAACGGTTCGCAGTTCAACACGAATCTGCTCGACGTGGTTCTCCGCTACATCCTCGTAACCTACGACAAGCTGTCCCGGAAGTACATCGATTCTCTGACCTGCACGACGGCAGAGAAGCGTGAGCTTCGCAAGAAGTATACTGCCGACTATATCGCCAACACTGTGGGCGCTCTGGCAGAGGAACTCGGTCTGACGAAGGAATTCGTCGAGTCGGCCCTCGAAGCTCTCAAGGAGCAGAAAGCTGAAAAGCCCAAGAAGTCTCCGAAAAAGGAGAAAGAGCCGAAGAAGCCTGCAAAGCAGGTAGCTGACGACGGCTTCGAAGAGGAGACAGGCGGTAAGGTCGTCTGGCAGGACGAGGACCCGGCCTCGGCGGTAGTAGCTGAGCGTGGAGAAGCTCCGTCGGAGACCTCCACTGAGGAAGAGTCGTCGGAGACGGTAGAAGTCCCGCAGGAGGTTGTCGATTCTATCGAGGACGAGCTGGAGTAGCAGCCCAAACTTTCAAAGAGAATAGGAGGTAGACGCCTCCTATTCTCGTATTTATTGCTGTAACATTTACAGAGATGCACGAAGCTAAAGTAGGAAGCAAAGTAAAGATTCGGGTAGGAAGTAAGATGTGGGTTGGAGTTATCACCGGAACAGTAGATGATGACTTTATTGTTAGTGTAGGTGACGAAAAGTATCAGAAGTCTAAATATGAGGTATGTAGGCTGACAGGATACAAAAACAAATGCAGTGCCCGAACTTATCTTTGAAGGTGATATCATTTGCTGGAATCGTGGGTATATCCCAAACTTTGAAAACAGATACACCTACGATTTAACTGTATATGCAGAAGTATACGCAACAAAGGAGGGTTGGAGGCATAGGTCAATAGGAGAAACTCCGATGGGAGGTTTGTCTGATGGAAAGTTACCGTTCAGAGACGATAAAGCAAAGACGTCAAGAACACGAGTTTGTGGTAATGTAATACTTGAAGTATACTCAGCCAAATTGAAGAAGGTAATAGAATCTGAGGTAGAAGATTTTTATTGATATTTTTCTTGCGAAATTTTGTTAATTAAATTTATTTTCATATATTTGTGTAGTGGATAACAAGACAAGCGATTATGAACTCTGTTGACAATTTCAGCTACAAAACGAACATTCGATTCGATTTGGGAATCCTTAAAAAGGAAACCGAGGAGTATCAGAATGATGTTACTGCTACCAAAACATCAAAGAATAACGCAGCGTCTCTCTGTAAGCGGCTTTTGTCGTTTAAGCAGGGGGACATGTTCATGGCTGGAGGAAACCCCAATTACTTTGAAGATGTGATGACGGGAACCTCCAAAGGTAACACTGCAAGGGTTTACTACAATCCGTCATACACTCAATACCCTCGAATTGTGCGCAAGTCGATTGTGCCGATGAACTCCGATAACAAGTTTGTGTACCTCGACATCAAGAGTGCAGAGTACATTCTCAACTGTATTTTTGCAGGTGATGAAAAGACGCTGGAGATTTACAGGAACGGAGGAGACCCGTATCTCGCCTATAGTGACGAGTTTCCGGAAGGAACTACCCGTGACCAAATGAAAACTGCCCTCATTGCAAATATGTATGGGATGTCAGCGTTCACGCTTGCAAAGCGTCTTGGGATTTCTGAATCAGCGGCAAAGCAGATTCTTAAGTCTATTAACCGTTCTCGTCCTGCACAAGCAATGTTGAACATGAGCATAACGATGCGAGCAATCAACAGTGGAGCGTACTATTGTCCTAACGGAATCAATAAAGACGACATACTGAAAGTTGCAAACATTGACCCAGAGGTTGGATATTCCGAGAATCGAGCGCTGTCTGTGTACACGCAGTCGGCGCTGGGAGTTTGGATGCAGTCCAAGATTCGGGAGGTTCAAGAGTTCGTAGAGCAGGATTCAACTCTGATTACGGTTTTCGATTCGATTCTTTTTGAGGTAAACAAACAGGCTGATGAAGAGCAAATTAAATCTCAACTGAAGGCACTTGTGGCCCCTTTCAGAGCAGATATAGGATTTGGCGTAAATTTTTATGAAGCCCAAAATTCAGCCCGCTAAATAAGCCCAAATTCAATTTATGGAAGAGTACATTAACATCAAAGACTTCTCTGATATCGATGTCAAGATGACTAATCAGCCTTATTGGAACCAGTTCAAGTCCCCGGAGTGGGTTCTTGAAAAGGTGAAAGAGGCAGCTGAGGACAAAAGGAGATTTAATTGTATGGAGAATCTCGTAGGACCTACTATTGCCTACCTTAAGGCGAAGGATGTGAAGAGGAAAGAGCGAACTCTTAAGAACCTATACAAAGATATCGCGTTGAATCTCCGAAAGGCTACTGATAAGCCTGTGGAGTACTGTCCGGGTCAGCAGCATGCGGTTCAGTTCGGAGAAATGTCTGTGGCTATCTTGGAGAACCACTGCTTCGTATTCTGCAATCGGAAGCCTGTTTTGCAAGTAACTATTCGACTTGTGAATCTGTGGGTGCATCTTCTTCCTAACATGTTAAGATTGTAAGAATGGTATTAGGACCTATTCGAAATAAAGAAGAATACTCCGAGTTTGTTAGAAACTTTATAGGAGATTCTATGTCGAGGGAAGTGTTAGAGGCTTTCCAAGACGAGATTGCAAAAGACTCGATTACTGAGTCAAAGCCCGGAACTGTTATCGGTAGCTTTATATCTAATGTAATGAAGGTGTCAGGAGTGACCTATGCACCTAAGTTGGTAAAGCGTGGAAATGGAGAGGTGTGGTTTAACTTTGCAACAGGTACTATAACCTATTCTAAGGGTGACGAGGGTTCAGATTGGGATGAACTTCAATGGGGAGTTTTGCACCCTTGGGTGATTATCGGTAGGGTTTTTGAAGCTCTTGGATTAATGGAGTATGTTTCAGTATTTACGGGGGCAGAAGCACAAGACTACAAACAAATTGATTCGGATGTGGAGCCGGAGCAAACAATAGGATACAAAACAGAATAATCATAGGAGGGCCGCAGTTGTTATCCACAAACACTTCCAACGCATAGTTGTAGCGGCTCTGGAGATAATCGTTAAATCATAAGATTATGAAGTTTCCTAAGATAAATACAAGAGTAACAGTACTGTGTGATTGTACTGAGGAGTTTGAATTACATTCTTCTATTTTTGTAGTTCCGGAGGATTGCAGAGATGCCGATTTTATCATCACTAACTATTCTCCTATCTCCTCACAGGAGAAGCTGTACTCTCTTTTTGAAAGTACAAAGAACTCAAAGAAGGTGGTTGTAGTGTTGGGTAATATGCAGGAAGTGATGTCTCTTTGCTCAATTCTTGCAAACTCTCTTATAGACTCTCCGAAAGAAGATGTTCCTGTAGTTGACCCCAAGGAGGTAAAAGTGTGGGAGGTTTTCGATAACGAAAACATTCTGCTGTCTATGCCGGATGGCCGAGTTCTGGAAAGCTCTTATGATAAAGCTCTTCGCCCTATCGTAGTTGACTATCAGGCAATTCAAGCCCGTGCATTTATAGCTCAGAATCCGGAGGGGAAGGTAGAGACTACTCAGTTCGTAGAGACAGAAGGAGCAGTTAAGGAAGGAGAAACTCCGACTAAGACCGTGGAGGAAGTTCTCGCTGAGCGAAAACAGAAAGCGAAGAAGATTAAAGAGAGTCTTAAAGATAAGAAGAATGGGTAATGTTACTTACACTTTCAAACTCTTTAAGGATGTGATTAATGAATTTTACGCATCTAAAGAAGAGTTCACTCCTCGACAAGTTCGAAGAAGGATGCAGGCTCTTTCTGATTTGAGGAACAAACCTCTTTCTCCGGCATGGAAAACTACAGTAACATCTTCTTACCTCAATCAGGCAAGAGTTGCAGGCTACATTACGAGGGTAAAAGAAGGAACCTACGTAGTCACAAAGAGGTTTGATTTGTTACAACCTCTTTCAAAGTTGGTACAGGAGGCTAAGCAAGTGTACTTTAGGAGAAACTATGAATCTTAAAGAGATACAAGACTTTGTTAAGGATAGTCTTTCTAAGGAGATAGCTAAGGGTTGGATTGATGCTAATTCTAAAGTTATTGACGATGTTGTCAGGCTATCCGTCGATAAAACACAGGAATGGATTTCTGAAAAGGAGAAACCCGCCCCTGTTGGTGAGCATCTGATTGTGTCTGTGAATGGAGAAAACTTAGCTGGGATTCTTTGTCACAAGAATCCGGATGGAGTTTGGTTTGATGTGTTTGGGAATAAATTGAATGAACAGTCATTCGTTCAATACTACAGACATCCAGTAATTGATACTGAACAGTAGTATTCATCACCCATTAGATTTCATAAGGTCACCTATACATTTAGGTGACCTTTGATATTGAAGGTTACGATTACTTATCAGTTAGTCATGGCTAAACCCAGTTGGTTGACCATTAACCCCGATTCGGGTAATGGTGATGGAACTATCCAGTTCTCAGGTACGGAACACACAGGTCGTGTAGCTCGTACTTGTGTTGCCACTGTGGCAAGTACCAAGACGGCTGACTGTACTGTCAATGTTAGTCAAACGGCTAAGAATGAGTTTGTGACTATGCAGGCTACCGCCTCTCCCGCAAAGACGGGTGGTGAGCTTACTATCACAGGTTCGTCGAACTCCACTAAGCTGACATTCTCGTGGAAGCAGTCTCCGGCTCCAACTCTGGTTCTGAAGATTCCTGCTTCGTACACGGCTGGCGGTACGTCTACGTCGAACGGTACTGCTATTGCGGGTGACCCGGGTGCTACTGCTCAGTATTCGTTCAGCATCAAGTTCACTATCCCTGCGAATACGACTATCGAGCAGCTCACTGCTACGCTGGTTGTTACTGATGCAGGTGGCAACACTGCACAGTGTGTTATCACACAGGCTGCAGGCGATGCCTACCTCTGGGTTGGGGCTATGGACCAGACGGAGACCGACTGTACTATTCCGCAAGCAGGTACTGCTACGGACGTTCTGGTGTTCTCCAACGATGCTTGGACGGTCGAGTAGTGTGTCATTGCCGGGTGGAGTATCGCAGCCCCCCGGCTCTAATGGTTGTAGTAGGACCACGATAAAGCGTGTATATTAACTTTGTCGAAATTTCTACTTATGTAGGGTATGCTTAACCTACAAGAGTTAAATGTAAACGCGCAGAAGTTATGGCTCAGAAAACAGTAGCTTGGAAAGACGATTCAGGTGATAATATCACTTTAACAGCAGATGCTTGGAGTGGAGCTCAGCAAGTAACAGTTCAGACCCCCGAGAACTTTGGAAAGTATCGGGCTTTGAATATTGTGTTTTATTCTGTTGCTGATGCGACTAAGTCAGCCACTCTTAAAGTAACTCAAGAGGCGGCTACTGCTTTATTGTCGCCTAATACGGTGGTATTTGATAACACTGAAACGACAGCAAAGACCATAACTTTATCAACCAATATTTCAACTCTTTCCAGCACAAGTATTGCTTTGGAGGGAGCTGACGCTTCGCAGTTTACGCTGTCGGCTTTGTCTGCTCTGTCAAATGGGGAAGCTACGTTTACAATTAAGCCGAACTCAGTGAACCAAGGCACCAGTTCAAGGAACTGCTCGATTACGGTAACTGTCGGCCGGTTGGATGTTATGAATATCCCGGTTGAGCAGTTAGCTGACGTAGTTGTCGAGACCGAGTATCTGAACTATCGACTGGATGGACAAATTATTAAGTACGATGGATTTCTGTTTGATGGAGATATCATTGTAACAGTACCAGCGGCGCAAGGAACTCTGAGTGTACAAGGTCAAGTAGTAAGGGATAAGAAGGTAACATATGCTTCTGGAAGAGTAGAAACAACTACTGAGAACGTTCCATCAAGCAATACTATCTATTATTCTGTGAGACTTCGAGGTGTAGATTCAGGTGACGACAGAGCTTGGCTTTACTCCAATACGACTGCGGGAGCGTTTACGTCAGGAGTGGATTTTACGGTACCTTCACTCCAATATACTTTGTTTGTTGGAGAAGGCGGTAGTTTAGGTATTGGACTGTCAGATAAGTCAATACAAACTGAAGATAGCTGGACTGAGGATATTTTTGACTTCAAAGAAAACAAGAGGACTGGTTATTCAGATTACTCCAACACAAATCTCCCAAACAAGACAGTTGGAGTTGGAGGCGGTAGTGTGTCCTGCACAGCTTCGGCTTATGGTACTTGCACCTATTCATCAGGAGC
>Ga0192234_1190_pt1 | contig 12178 bp, 10 predicted proteins | sample Koala_Koa27_B3_FD_131232 | JGI IMG/M metagenome (GOLD analysis project Ga0192234, IMG submission 131232) | Enriched cells from koala feces incubated with labeled cellulose particles, San Francisco Zoo, California, United States - Koala_Koa2-7_B3 ...
ATACTTGTTAAGAGCCGGCAGGAATTATTGTAATAGTAGTTTCTCTGGTGCCACCTGTTCCACCGGGCTACCATAACCAGATAATTGAAACCGATTGTGGTGTGCCCGTTCTCCCGGATAAGATCAATATAATCATCCACAAACCTCCTGTCCGTTGCTTTGTCCCGGTAAAGCTCGATAAACATTTCTCTGGCATTGTCCGGCGCATTGTTATATGTATCGAGGATCATTTGTGACTTTCTCTCCATCTCGCTCTGTTTCCGTTCAAACTCCTCCTTGGTTACCCTCTCCGGCATCGTCTTGTAATATATGGTTGCATCGTAACGGAACGGGTTCATGTCAAGCCTCTGCCTTCCCAGTATCTGGGGTATGTCCAGCATGATATCGAGTGTCTGCCATTCCTTGCCCGCATTGATAAAGATATAGGTGCTGGCATTGGTCGAGTAGAAGTCCACACCTTCGAATGAGGCTTTTGTACAGAATGTAAAAGTCTTGTTTACCGGATTATTCCTGTCGGCACATAATCCGCCTGCCACGAAACCTTTCGGCAGTTCTGAAGCCTTGCTCTCCGAACACAGTATGGTCACTTCATCCGGTTTCAGGTTGTTCTGCCCGATGATGTTCCTGATGGACCTTACTTCATTGAGGAATATACAGGCTTCACGGGAATATACGACATTTCCCTGCAGGACCTTCCTTTCAAAATATCCGTTCTCCCTGTATCGTTGTATTAAGCGGGCGCATAGTTTCTCCGCACTTTCACCACTCTTCATCCTTACCTCCTTTAGTGTAGGCTCCTCAATGACCTCCGGGTCCCATTCCAGCTTATAATAGGGAATACCTGCGAATTGTGGTATATTATCCAGGAATATGTCGGGAATGGGTGTTGCGGAGAGGTAACAGATTCGCCGTGCTTCCCTGTCAAGGTATACCAGGAAATTCATGTCCGTACTTCCTTTGAACGTCGCATCTCCCATAAGGCACTGAAACTCATCGACCACAAACAGGAATGTATCTGTCATTCCCCTCGACTTGAGTACGGAAAGTACCTTGTCCGATGAATCCAGTGTGACTAGTATTCTGGGTGGCCTTGATAACTGCCCGAAAGGCAAATTTCCCTAGTGACAGTCCAGGTATACGCCTAAATCCTGCATTTTCTCTCTTATTGCTTCCGCCCTGTCGTTGCACAGGGGGATATGGAAGAGAAAAGTGTCGGGATGCTGTTTATGCTTTTCCTTGAGCACCTGAATCCGTGGCGAAATAATCACTACCGGCAGACTGGAATTGATGAACATTGATGTCCCTCCGCAACCTGTTATCGTCTTATTGAGAATAAATTTTCTGTCTATGGGTAGAATCCCCTTCAGGAGCCTGTCGTAGTCACTCATATACCTGCATTTCTCAGGCATATCAATTTGTATCATATTCATATTTATACTTTGTTTATAAAAGGTTTGCAATATTTTCCTACCCTCCATTTAATCGTTGAAGGGTAAACGGAACGCAACATTTTTTTTACTCTAAAACATACTATTTATAAGTAATAATACCGATTTTAGGGAAAAAAGTTGCACTAAAATAGTGTTATTCGTTAGCTGTAGGCAAACGCCGTGTGAGTGATTATAATATAGTTATCATATCATTTATAATAGTTATCATATATCCTGCCTTCGGTTAACCTGTAAATTATCCTTCTGCAGCATTTCCTTCGAATCCCCTTCAGTCCTTAATATACATTGAACTCCAATGTCCCGAAGTTATTCTTCTCAGCCCTGTATGCGTTTCTCACATGCCCTAGTATTTCCTCTTCGCTCATCGTAGGACTTTTCCATCCTTCAGTGAAATACCCGATAGCCAGGCTCTCATCCACTCCCCATTTGCACATCAGACAGGCCAGCTTAAAGATGCTCTCCGCCCTGTTCCCCTCTTTCCAGTATTCCGGGTTATTCTTCTTCCAGAGAGAGTTTATAATATTGATAATGCTTTTGTCCGACACCTTTCTTTCTGCATGGGGTTGTATCACTTTGCCCTGCGCCCTTACGGTGGGGATATAATGAAACGTTACCGGATTAGGATTCATCCATATGTCAGGATCATAGCTGAGATAGTTTCTCCTTGCCATATCCTTGCAGGCGCTATCCTTACCGGCCACGTTGAATTTGTCCAATAGTTGTGTGTATAAGTCCCTGTGCCTGTCCGGGTCGGTATTATCATGCAGTATCAGTGCTTTCAACCCCCTTCCGCCTGGAGTTACGAATACACATAAGACACATGGAGTTCTTATCAGCCAGTTTCGCAGATCTGTCATTTCATCCTGTGTCCCTATATGGTCAAAGTCCATTGCCGTCACATTTGAATACGATATCAGATGCGTACTGTCAATTTCTGAAAATGTACCGTTATAGGCTACGGCAGGCAGTAGTCTGGCTTTCCAGTATTGCATTTCATTCTCCGGTTGTTTCCTTATATGTTCTATGGCCTGTGCCAGGGTATATTTACCGTACTGACTGTCACACAGCACCATGTTACCATCACGGATCATGCCTGTAACCCGTGAGAGTGTCGGATAGCTCAGATTGTACCTTGTATGGTTGATTCTATGTGCTAATGTGATATAACTATCCATGATTGTCCGGCATTATTTCTTTTTTATCCATCTGAGGTTCCGGGTGGAGTTATTGGACATGTCCCCGTCAATATGTTCCACTTCCGTATAAAGCTCCGGGTTCATGTTCGGCAGGAACGTTCTTGCAACCAGGAAGTCCGGATAAACCTTCTTATTATTTATGATGATATTTTCCCTGTTCTTTACTTTACGTGAATACAGGCCTTCATACAAATTACAGAGGATCTCCACGCTTTCATATATTTCCAATGCATACGCTTTCTCAAACCATTTGATGGCTATCTTATAATCTACAGGAGCTCCATACATACCTCCAAGATGTATCTTCCCTATTGTGAAAGCAGCCGGCCCCTCACCAGAGACAGCGTGCCGTAGTAACTCCATTCCTTTTTCACTATCCTGAGGGCAACCTTTCCCTTCCAGATATATACACGCCAGATTAATCTTTGCTACAGGTACCTTGTCTGCAATGCTTTCCAGCAGATTAATAGTCTTGTCAACATCCGGGGTTACTACCAGACCTTCCAGGTAGTACATGGCGACATTGTTGATCCCATCCGCCAGTCCCTGCATTGCGGCTTTGTTATACCAGAAGAAAGCATTGTCAAAGTTTCCTTCGTTTTCATAATCCTGTGCTAGCAGGTACATGGTTTCCGCATCACCTGCCGCTGCTTTTTTAATAATTCTTTTTTTTCGTTCTTCATTTTTATTCAGTTTTAGTATGCCTTCCTTATTTAGCGTACATGTATAAGGATTTCAGGGTTTTCCCAAGACGGTATTTTTTTTTAATAAACATGTCAAGGTTATCTGTGGGGTTGACGGTTGTATATGTATATAGTGAGTAAAAGAGGGCATAACTGTATTGAACCCGATGAGGAATTATTGCTAATTCGTATTCTCAGGTCGGATAACTTTTGAGGCATTTTGAAGCTTTGACGGCTTCCTTCGTCACCTCCCAGATCTGCATATCCAATCATATGAAAAATGTTTTGAACTGTACATGTCCATTCATTATATGAGGTCTGGAGCTCTTTATAAACAGGTTTAGTGTCATAAATTTATAAAAACGCTGTTGTCATCACCCCTCATCCTGATAAATGATGAAAGATAATAATAAATCATGTTTGAAATAATTATAATGTTAAAGCAAGCAGAAAAGTGGTTTCCTGATTTGGGAACTATGGTTTCCGGGCATCTCCTGATTTATGTTATTTCAGCTAAAGGAAACCATGAGCGGATTATTCCCGGAGTCATTCTGTTTTCAACCGGACTCTGCATTGAATGGTTGTTGAAAACAGGTCTGTGCAGCCCACCTATGACTTATTTACGAAAAGTATGGAAATCCGGACAGGTTATTGAAACAGATACCGATGGACGCTATACAGGAGGGAATGCGCAATATGTAATATTTGTAGAAACAACTGAAAACCAATCCGGAAGATATCTTTTAAATTGTCTGAATACTAATATGAATAGTTATATAAAATCAAAAGAAAATGATGAATAAAAACGATAAAAAACTGCCGTTCGAAAAAGAGATCAACGGCAGAAAAATGAGATATTGTGGAATATATAATATCTGGGTAAACCGTGAAGGTACATATGTTTATAGGGAATATAAAGACCCAGCCTGGAACCATGCCTTGCAAATCCATACCCGTCTGGATGGAAGCAAATACCTGGACACGAAAAGCCATGGAGAAATACCTCTTGATGAAGCTGTGGCCATCTGTTTCAGTCCTATGCCCCGGGATGGCAGGAAATATATACCGGTTCATAAGGATAATGATCCGGGCAATTGTCATGCCTTGAATCTTGCATGGAAACAGGTCCTGAAGTATTCTCCGACCGACAAGGAAAGAAAGCTGGATAACGGACTGGTGGTACGGTCGGATGGTACCATACTTGATAAAAGGAAAAAACTGTTTGTAGTCACGGTAATTGGTGACAGCGATACGGACCGACTGGTTTCTGTGGATCCTTATGTATGCTATTATCGTAAGAACCGTTATGGCTCTATTGACGAGAGACGTGCGCGTGTTGATGCTCTTATGGCGGAAGCCGAATTTGTAGCCGGTGATAACTCCCTGATGAGCAGGCCGCGGGTACTGCATAAGGATCAGGATTACCTGAATTACAACTCCTCCAATCTTGAATGGGCAGAAGAGGACAGTCCGGAGTATCAGGCTTATATGTGGCAGAAAAAGGAAGATCTGGACCGGTTGACCATTCAGGAGAATCCGAATCATCCCAATCCTTTAATGAAACCTCTACATTAATGCCAGTTATAAAAACATGTCTTATGGATGAGAAGGCAACTATTTCCCGGAGAGCCGTGGGGAAACATATTATTGTCAGACTACCAATAGTATCAGTAGGAGTTATTATAAATAAAAATAATTATACATATAAATACCAACGGAAATAGTTTATTTGAAAGACACTTATTGCCAGTTTCGGAGTAAGAGAGAGTATCCTTGTCGAAATAGCATTTTGATATCGGAGAGGATCCTATAATGGATTACTCGGTATCTTTTCTATATGGTATATAAAGTTGTAATAGTCTGGGCAGATCATGTTAATAGAATTATTGGGAATTATGGATAGGATATTAAATGGTATGTTAAGATTGACTAAGTATTAGAAATTTATGGACTTAAAATTATGTGAAATGTGATTAGAAGAATACCGATTAAGATGAGGTGTATAAAAAAAGTAAATCAACTTTATTTAATAGATTAAATGATCTTAGTTTATAAAAAACAGGGAAACAGACTGTGTGCAGTCGTTTTGGCTTTTCCTTTTTAATATGATAGGGGCTCAATAATTTATCTAAGCAGGATAGACTCGATCCTTTTTATAAATTCTATGTCAATAGGTGTTTTTCTCCAATATGTAATTATTAGTCTGCTTTATTCTATCTATCGGTTATATATAGGCAGGATTGTTTGTTTTTATAAGTAATACAAAAAGGCGAGGCAAATGCCCCGCCCTTAATGTTTTCACAACGGAATAATCCTTATTGTGATTTGCTTCAAATTAGTGATACAAAGATAGGAAATTATTTTCATAATAGTATTTATTTATAGAAAAAAATAATATATTTGGGGTATTGTAATAAAACTGGTCAAATATGAAAAGGATTTTAGGATTGGATTTAGGCTCAAGTAGTATTGGGTGGGCATTAGTGAACGAGGCGGAAAGCAAGAATGAAAGGTCGTCAATTGTTAAGCTTGGTGTGAGAGTTAATCCTTTGACAGTAGATGAATCGATCAACTTTGAAAAAGGGAAGAGTATTACAACCAATGCAGATAGAACACTTAAGAGAAGTATGCGTCGCAATTTGCATCGTTACAAACTTCGCCGGGAGGCTTTAATAGAGGTGCTGAAGGAATGTAAGTTTATAACTGAAGATACAATACTTTCGGAAAATGGTAATCGTACAACTTTTGAGACATATCGTTTGAGGGTAAAAGCGCTAACAGAGGAAATTTCGTTGGAAGAGTTTGCGCGTGTATTGATAATGATTAATAAAAAACGTGGTTATAAAAGTAGTCGGAAGGCGGGAGGAGCAGAAGAGGACACGTTGATTGACGGTATGGATATAGCCAGGAAACTTTATGATGCCAATCTTACCCCCGGTGAATTATGTCTGCAACTTCTTTCTGCAGGGAAAAAGGTATTACCTGATTTTTATCGTTCTGACTTACAGAATGAACTTGACAGGATTTGGGAAAAACAAAAAGAATATTATCCTGGGATTCTTACTGCTGCATTGAAAGAAGAGTTGAGAGGTAAAAAACGTGATGCTGTTTGGGCCATTTGTGCCAATGCTTTTGTTTGGAAAGAAACCTATACAGAATGGAATAATGAAGAAAGCAAAAACGAACAAATAGAAAAGGAACATAAGTTGGAAGGTATTTATAGCAAACGAAAAAGGGATGAGGCAAAAAAGGAAAATTTGCAATGGAGGGTAAGTGGTTTGAAAGAAAAGTTATCATTGGAACAATTGGTTATTATATTACAAGAAATAAACACTCAAATCAATAATTCAAGCGGTTATCTAGGTACAATCAGTGATAGAAGTAAAGAATTGTACTTTAACAAACAAACTGTTGGTCAATACCTAATGGATATTTTGGATAACAATCCCAATGCAAGTTTACGGAATATTGTGTTTTATCGTCAGGATTATTTGGATGAGTTTAATGTGCTTTGGGAAAAACAAGCAGAATTTCATAAAGAATTGACGGGAGAACTAAAAAAAGAGATCCGTGATATTATCATTTTTTATCAGCGCAGGTTGAAGAGTCAGAAAGGATTAATCAGTTTTTGTGAGTTTGAAAGTCGACAGATAGAAGTAAAGATAGATGGTAAGAGAAAAATTAGAACAGTAGGTAATCGGGTGATACCCCGTTCTTCTCCCTTGTTCCAAGAATTCAAAATATGGCAAATACTAAATAATATTGAAGTAACAGCTGTTGGTAATAAGAATAAACAAAGAATGCAGAATGGTTCAAATGAACCGGACGATACGGAACAATTGGAGTTGAACGGCAGGCGTTATTTGTATCAGGAAGAAAAAGAATTGCTTGCCAAAGAGCTTTTTGTTCGTGATAAAATGACGAAGTTGGATGTTTTAAGATTATTATTTGATAATCCAGAAGAATTGGACTTGAATTTTAAAACGATTGATGGTAATAAGACGGGATATCTATTTTTTCAAGCATATAGCAAAATGATTGAAATGTCTGGTCATGAGCCAGTTGACTTCAAGAAACCCATTGAGAAAATAGTTGAGCAGGTAAAGTCTGTTTTTGTTCTTCTTAATTGGAATACCGACATTTTGAGTTTTGACTCAAATAAAGAGTTGGATAAACAATCTTATTATAAACTTTGGCATTTATTGTATTCTTTTGAAGGTGACAATACGCCAACAGGAAACGGGTGCCTAGTTCAAAAGATAATGGATTCTTATGGTCTTGGGAAGGAGTTTGCAAAGATTTTGGCAAATATTACTTTTCAAGAAGATTATGGCAGTCTGAGTGCAAAAGCCATTCATAAGATTTTACCTCATCTGAAAGAAGGCAATCAGTATGATGTAGCTTGCGAGTATGCTGGATATAGGCATTCAAAATCGTCTTTAACCAAAGAAGAAATAGCAAACAAGGTGTTGAAAGATAAGCTAGAGGTTCTTCCTAGGAATAGTTTGCGCAATCCAGTGGTGGAAAAGATTCTGAATCAGATGGTAAACGTAATCAACGCAATTATTGAGGCTTATGGGAGACCGGATGAAATCCGTGTCGAATTGGCACGTGAATTGAAAAAGAATGCCAAAGAGAGGGAGAAGTTAACCAAGTCCATAGCTGAAACTACAAAGACACATGAGGCACATAAGAAACTTTTGCAAGAGGAGTTCGGTTTGAAGAATGTAGGCCGCTCGGATATCTTGCGTTACAAACTTTATAAGGAATTAGAGTCACGTGGTTATAAGACTCTTTATTCCAATACCTATATTCCAAGAGAAAAGTTGTTTAGTAAGGAATTTGATATTGAGCATATTATTCCACAAGCGCGGCTTTTTGATGACAGCTTTTCAAATAAGACACTTGAAGCACGTAATGTAAATATTGAAAAAGGGAATAGGACAGCTTACGATTTTGTGAAGGAAAAATTTGGTGAAAGTGGAACTGATAATAGTTTAGATTGTTATTTGAATAATATCGAAGTATTGTTTGTCTCAGGGAAAATATCGAAAACTAAATATACTAAATTGAAAATGACAGAGCAGGATATTCCTGGTGGTTTTATTGAACGTGACCTTCGTAATACGCAATATATTGCTAAAAAGGCTCTGTCTATGTTGAATGAAATTTCTCGTTGTGTAGTTGCCACAAGTGGCTCAATTACTGACAAATTGCGCGAAGATTGGCAACTGGTTGATGTGATGAAAGAATTGAATTGGGAAAAATATAAGGCGTTAGGACTGGTTGAATATTTTGAAGATAAAGATGGAAAACAAATAGGCAGAATCAAGGATTGGTCGAAACGGAATGATCATCGTCATCATGCGATGGACGCTTTGACGGTTGCGTTTACAAAGGAGGTATTCATTCAGTATTTTAATAACAAAAATGCCAGTTTGAATCCCAACACAAATGAGTATGCAATAAAGAACAAATATTTTCAAAATGGTAGGGCAATAGCACCTATACCATTGAATGAGTTTCGTGCAGAAGCTAAAAAACATTTGGAAAATACCCTAATTTCGATAAAAGCGAAAAATAAGGTAATTACGAACAATATTAATAAAACGAAGAAAAGAGGTGGCGTAAATACAAAGAAGCAACAAACCCCACGTGGACAGTTGCATCTGGAAACAATCTATGGTTGTTGCAGACAATATTTGACAAAAGAAGAGAAGGTGAATGCTTCGTTTGATGTGTCGAAAATAGCGACAGTAAGTAGCTCTGTTTACAGGGATGCATTGCTAAAACGTTTGCAGGAACATCACAATGATCCGAAAAAGGCATTTGCCGGAAGGAACTCACTAGATAAAAAGCCCGTTTGGCTGGATAAGGAGCAAATAAGGAAGGTACCAGAGAAAGTAAAAACTGTAACATTTGAAACTATTTATACTATACGTAAAGAGATTTCTCCAGATTTGAGGGTTGATAAGATAATAGATTCAGGTGTTCGAAAAATGCTAACAGGCAGATTAAAGGAGTATGGGAATGATGCTAAAAAAGCATTCTCCAATCTTGATGAGAAACCTATTTGGTTGAATAAAGAGAAAGGCATACCCATTAAACGAGTTACAATTTCGGGAATCAGCAATGCGCAGTCATTGCATGTGAAAAAGGATAAGGATGGCAAACCAGTATTGGATGGAAATGGTAGAAATATTCCTGTGGATTTTGTTAATACAGGCAATAATCATCATGTAGCAGTTTATCGTAGGCCCGTTATAGATAAGAACGGTCAAATGGTAATTGACGAGAATGGCAACCTAAAGTATGAACTTGAAGAGGTTGTAGTTACTTTCTTTGATGCAGTAACAAGGGTAAATCTTGGTCAACCGATTATTGATAAGGATTATAAAGCGAGTGAGGGCTGGCAATTCCTTTTCAGTATGAAGCAAAATGAGTATTTTGTATTTCCAAATAAAAAGACTGGCTTTAATCCGAAAGAGATTGATTTACTTGATGCAGATAATTATGGATTGATAAGCCCAAATTTGTTCAGGGTACAGAAATTTACTCATAAAAACTATGTTTTTAGACATCATTTGGAAACAACGATCAAGGATACGAGTTCTATTTTGAGAGGTATCACTTGGATAGATTTTCGTAGTTCAAAAGGATTAGACTCTATTGTTAAAGTACGTGTTAATCACATTGGGCAGATTGTTTCGGTTGGGGAATACTAATTGAATAATACATAATAAATAATATATGTGTAAAAACAATGATGATCCTTGATGCTTTGACTCCTATTATTACAAATATAGAGATAGATAGGTGAAAGTTGAAATCTATATTTTTGACGAAATGTTTGGGTTGGCGCAAGGCAAAATTACTTGACTGTTTAGAGTACTGTGCTCCGCAGTTGCAAAACATTTCAAGAATATCTTTGTAGACAGTGAGCCAATTGAAGATTTTTGGAATTAGCTGCCACTGATGGTAAAATGTATCAGATGAGGTTATATCATCTGGGCATCATTCTATCTGTGGGTTACTGCATTGATGAAATTCAAACTACATATTTTGAATATGGGTAAACAGCGTACTGAAAAAATGTTTGATTGAGGTACTTGGGTATGAATGACAGACGATTAAAGAATTCGCAGAAACTGTTTAGAGAAAATTATTTTAAGTAATAATTTGTTTGTATTTGTGACATTCGTAGTAGCGAACGTTGTTTCCATAAGAGAATAATCGGTATTTATTTGCAAAGTGATGCTGACTGTGGAGCGAATGGTGATGTGATGAAGAGGTTTAATAAATAGAAACTGCTTGGAAAAATGTATCTAACGAGGTGATGTATAAACCGGAAGTTTTTTCCTATTGCAAAAAAAATCTGAATAATACAGAGTTGTATGATTTGAGTCGCATTCTTTCAATATCTTTAGATTATGTAAAAAATCCGGCTAAAAAGAACATGTTTGTATGTGAAAGATGAGGTGAAAAGTAGGATTTATTTTGATAATTCAATGGAAAGGTTGTGTTGTATACACTGGAAGAGTGAGTTACGAAGTGGTCATGCCATTATGGAACAGAAATATGATCGATTTCATACTAAATGATTTTATGATTACAAATCTGATTTTGAAACACTTTAATAAAAGAATGAATTATGATTAAGAAAACACTTTATTTCGGGAATCCGGTTTATCTATCGTTACGAAATGCACAGTTAATCATTAAACTGCCTGATGTTGAAAAGACAATAGCTTTGCCTGAAGTCTTGAAAAAAACAGGCGGAAGTGACGAAGCCTATAGAGGATATTGGAATAATTGTGTTGGATAACAAACAAATTACCATTACTTCCGGTGTGTTGGAGGCTTTGCTTGAAAATAATTGCTCGGTAATCACTTGTAATAGTAAGAGTATGCCGGTCGGACTAATGCTTCCTCTTTATGGAAATACCACGCAGAATGAGCGTTTTCGTAAACAATTGGATGCTTCACTTCCATTGAAAAAGCAACTCTGGCAGCAAACTATTCAAGCGAAGATCAACAACCAGGCATCTGTACTCAAAGATTGTATGAACGAAGAAGTAAAGTGTATGCGTGTGTGGGCGGCTGACGTGCGTAGCGGTGATCCTGATAACTTGGAAGCGCGTGCTGCAGCGTATTATTGGAAATTCTTATTTGCTGGCATTGACTGTTTTACGCGAGATCGTGAGGGTGTTTCTCCTAATAACCTATTGAATTACGGATATGCTATTCTTCGTGCAGTAGTGGCTCGTGGGTTGGTAATAAGTGGTTTGCTTCCTACTTTGGGCATCCATCATCACAATCGATATAATGCTTATTGTTTGGCTGATGATATAATGGAACCTTATCGTCCTTATGTGGATGAATTAGTATTTAACTTGACACAGGAGTATGGAAAAGATGTGGAGTTGACAAAAGACATAAAAGCACGGTTGCTGACTGTTCCGACATTGGAAGTGGTAATTGGAGGTAAACGTAGTCCGTTGATGGTTGCCGTAGGACAAACCACTTCCTCACTTTACAAATGTTTCAATGGAGAAATTCGTCGAATAGCTTATCCTGAACGATAATGGATCGCTTTAGTGAATATCGTATTATGTGGGTACTTGTTTTTTTTGATTTGCCGACTGAGACGAAGAAAGAAAAGAAGGCTTATGCGGACTTTAGAAAGAATCTGCAAAAGGATGGTTTTACTATGTTTCAATTTTCCATTTATGTGCGTCACTGTGCTAGTAGTGAAAATGCTACAGTACATATAAAAAGAGTTAAATCTTTCCTCCCGGAGTTTGGACATGTCGGAATCATGTGTATTACCGATAAACAGTTTGGTAAT
>Ga0192234_1192_pt1 | contig 12122 bp, 7 predicted proteins | sample Koala_Koa27_B3_FD_131232 | JGI IMG/M metagenome (GOLD analysis project Ga0192234, IMG submission 131232) | Enriched cells from koala feces incubated with labeled cellulose particles, San Francisco Zoo, California, United States - Koala_Koa2-7_B3 ...
TCTTGCGTTGGGTTATCACCAGTTGGAATTATTTCCTGTATAAAACGGCCTCCCAAGAATAAATCATGTTGTTGACGGCGGAAATCTGTCAGATTTTTCAGAAATTTAGCTTCCCTTTTCGCATCTGGGCGCATCAACAGACTGGGCTCTACCCATCCTAACTGAGAACCCCATAACAGACTACGCATACTCATGAAATTCAAAGAACCGTCTGTGATACGCCAAGGGATGTAGGTGTATCCGCTATAGATGCAACGGTCAGAATAAATGAGCGGAAACAACGGAACCATTTTTGTATAGCTGTTGTGCGGAGAATTGACAACTAACATCATGTCAAACAGGTCAATATAGCACTCTGCATTTTCTTCTGTTGTCATGGCTTGGTTCTCTTTGTATAGATTTGTGCGCATTTCGGTGAGTAAACTGCGGTAGGCAAAAGGCCACCAATCACCACCGCCAGGTGCATGTCCGTGGTTGGTTGCATAGCAGGGTTCGCTGTTGGCGCAACCTATCTGATCCATATATACACCGTTCGTTTTTAGTTCAGTTAATATCTGTTTGTTGACTCCTTTCAGCACATCTCTCCAAATATAAGAAGCTGGGCAGGTTACAGTATTTAATACCTTTGAGCTATATACTTCTGTATATAATGTTCCATCAGCTTTGCGACAAGAGGCATCTTTACCATTAAGCGTTTTATAGCTGTCTGTTGCTGGATCCCATAGACGACCGTTAATATATGGAGTAATAAATCCTCCAAGTTCCTGTGTTTCTTTAATCATTTCTTTGAATCCTGCTTTTTCGGGAAAGTATTCCGGATATTTAGTATCGAAACGATGATTGTGCCAATAATACCAATGCAATCCGACTCCTTTTCCATAGTATTTCATCGCTTTACGTACTGCTTCCATTGTTTCAGCATTTACTTCTCCCGGCCGTAGCCACATATCAGCGTTTTTGATCCATTCTGCTATAGGACGTTCTGAAATAGTTTTTGCACCCCACAGTGTTTCGAAAGTAAATGGACGATACCATTGTACTGCAGCGTCCTGCCATCCCTTTTTGGTAAATCCCATCACTGTTTCCCAAGGAATGCTGAACTTCTTGTTTTGAGTCCAGGCATAGGATGTTGTCACGTTCTGAATAAATACAAGACTTTTTCCTTCACTTTTCATTCTGAATACTTTGCCAGATCCCCCTTTGTCTTGTGCGGCAAAGTAGACTGTGCCTCCTTTATGATGCATCAGTACTAACTGCATTGTGCCTGTACACGAAGGATAACGTGATTGCAGTTGTCCTTCATTACCGATTGTGTATTCGGTCCCGAATCCGACAGGAAGAATTCCTTTTGCTCCTTCCGGTCTGTTTACAGCAATACGGGGAAATTCAGATTCTGTAATCACCCATCCTTCCGGCATTTCTGCTTCAATGCGCCATTCCGGTAGTTCGGCATCTTTACCTAATGTGACTAATATGCGTACCGGACACGTCGGTCCTGCATCTATAACCATTTGCCAGGTGAATATTAATGTTGAGGCATCTTGAGTTTTTTGTATCTCGCCTCCTTTATATTCGCCCCATCGGGGCATTAAGGTCGGGTTCTCTCCGTTGGGACCCCGATAGATTAGTTGCCACGGATGTGTTGTACTTCCATTTACAGGCAATATGTTCATGCCATCCATGCGGAATTTCTTGAATAAGAATTCTTTTCCGTTGGCAAACACTAATTCAACATTCTTGTTTTTTAATACAAAGTTTCCATTTTCATTTTTAGCAGTCACTGAGGCTGATAAAGTTCCAAAACATTGTAAATAGCATAATATGCTAATAATACCGGTTATCATATTTCTCATATACAAAAGATTAGGATGAATAATTTCTATTTAATAATTTCGATGCTTTTTCTGAATAATTTTATTACTTCCTCTTGTGGAAGAGCGGTTTCCAATATGAGACGCCCTGCTGCGGGGAGGATACTTTTGCTTCCTGCTGACCGGATAGGTATTCTTTTACCACTCTCATTCATCAAAGACAGCTTGTTTTTTCTATATCAAGAGTGAGTTGCCCTGTACCGTTCATATGCCAATAAATGATACAAGTCCTTCCTGCTTTCTGGAAAATGAATGCCCGGATTGGCTTTTCGTCATCCTTGGTTATTTGACGATAGGGGTATAACTGATAATTTCCTTTTTTATCTTTCATCAGAAGATATTCTTGTTCGGGATTTTTGAGTAATTCTTTCTGTTTGTCTGTCAGGACACCTTGAAGTTTTACTTCTTCCCACATTTTGATAACTCTCAGGTTATCTTCCGTACGAGGATGATTCTGTAACTCTTTTAAATTGCCAACTAATGATATGGGAGAATTCCATGCGACAGCTTTGCTGCAAATATATTCATACATGTCTGGTTGCATGCCTATTGTCTTGTCGTTGGGAGCCAAGTAATTCACCCATCCGAAATTGACAGAAGTAAAATCTTTGGCTATCTGCTCTGCACATCGAAGTGTATACTTCTTCATTGCCGGACGGATACGTTCCGGAGGGAATATATCGAAAGCATTCCCACGACTTAAAATATGCCATCCATAATGTGATTTCAATGCTCCTTCTGCAAATAATGGAGTTGGTTTCATTTCGTTGTATACTATCATCTGAGAGCGGGAGACATTATACCAATAAGGCATCGGTACATCTTCCGCACCATCAAAATAGACAAAACGAAAGCCTGCTTCGTGGTAGATTTTTCCTAAACGTTCGGCAATCTCTTTTTGGATTCCTGTATTTTGGTTGACACGGATAAACAGGGGCCAGTCATCTACATCCAATAGTCTGAAATGTTGTCCTTTGTCATGTGAGGCTGCTTTTGAGTTAAATACTCCCCGTACACATCCCGTAAATTGATATGGTGGTTCGGTGGTATAGTTCTCATAAGTGACAAGCTCGTTGTCAATTTGCAGGAGACGTCGTCCTTTCTCCATACGTACGCCTTCCGGATTACCTTCTATAGTGATGATAGTACTTAAATCATCTAATGGTTCCGAGAGAATAAATTCGCGTATATGGTTGGTGCGGGAGTCCGGTATGCCGTTGTTGATATATGGGTCATTCACTGCTACTTTGGAATAATGAATATGAATGCCGGGTATCATGTCTGCTGCTTTGATTTTATTAGTGATTTCCTGCAAATCTTTCATTCCATTCGGATATTCTTTTCTCCATTCATAATGTCCGCAAGCTTTGGCGAAATCAACATAATAGACGACAATGGATTTGAAACCACCTTTTTGAGCATATGCAATATGTTCATCTATATTTTTAGTCGTGACATCACGTAGCTCATAATAGGAGTACTGATATTCTTTACGTTGGCGACTTTCTACTCCTAAAGGCATATGATAGTCACGTTCTACTTTATCAATACAGGTTAGCAGTTTTTCTTTTGAAGTAGTAATCAGTGCTGCACCGGAATTGAATAGTTTCACTTGAAAATCAAGTCCTGCATACATCGTAGTATATTCCTTGTTTGCAAAAGCATCGATATAGGTGGTCGGATGGGTGCCTAGCAGGCATATGGCTGTCTGTTCATCCCATGATACATTCAGCCACTCACCAAAGTTCTCACGTTTACGTACTGGTAATTGTAATAATGAGATTTCATCTATTTCAGTTTTGCGTTTTACCCCAAAATCTTCGATACGATAATCAATTTGCTTCAGAGTGAAACCTATATAATAATCTGTGATATTTAACTCTATGATGGCAATGTCATAGGTATCCTGAAATTCTATACGTAATTCATTTCCGTTATGTTCAATTTTATTGGCTGGGAAGGTGCGTGGCTTTGCAGGAAACATTAGGAAGTTTTCATTATCGTAAGGACGGTATTGGGTAATAGCGCATAAAGGTACATCTGCATTTGTTATCAGACATTCCTCTCCCGTAGCTTTGTGTATCAGGCTGCGTGCTTTTCCGTCATTGCTAATAATTAGACGCATTTCCGCGTTCTCTATGACCACATCATTGTTTTCTTTCTGTTCATTAGGCATAGCTATACAAAATTGTGGCAACAATGTCGACACAAGCCAGACTAATAAAACCGGATATGTATAATATATTCTTTTCATCATTTATTTTATGTTTTTATTACCACTTATCTGTGCGAAATGGTCTGACCGGCAGATTGCGTGTATTAATCAGATTTCCTTTCAGGAAATTCCGAAAACAGTAACGAACGGCAACGGGAGATTTGACTGTTGGGGATTTGACAATTACTGTATGATCCTTCTGATTTAAAGAGGCCTCTGCCGGATAAAAGACTTTATCTGAACCTGCAACCTCAAATCCGGAGATATTCATCCAGGGGCTTAATCCTTTTTCTGCATGGGAAAAGGAGATTTCAATTGTCTCTCCGTTGATTTTCATGCTTTTATAAGATGGATATTCGGATTCTATTCCCTGATATCCGTATGTCTTATTCAAGGACATATATGCGAGGCGTTCTCCAATCCCTTTTTTATTGTGAGGATGCACTTGAGGAGCTTCGTATGTCTCTACTAAGTCGTTTGTTCCGATCATACCACTATTGGGAATGAGTGAAAGCGCCTTTTGTTGAGCTTCCCGCAATAATGCTCCTATGTAGCCATCTTCTTTATATTCACAGGCAAATGGGACTGTCTCAACATAGTAGAAAGGCAGGTCTCCTTGTTTCCATATTGATCGCCAATGTTTTACCATCGTAGCTAGGCGTTCGGCGTATGTTCTGCTACTTCTTACATTACTTTCTCCTTGATACCAGATAAAACCTTTTATTGTATATTTGTGACAGGGGTATAAAATTCCATTATACATTAACATCGATTGTAAATAGACTGGTGTCTTGTCACTTCCTATTAAAGTCAGGTCTTCATCCTTGTAGGTTTGTAGTATTTCCTTAGGTAGCCAACCTTCTACTCTTGAGCCTCCCCATGCACAGGTGATAACTCCTATAGGAATCTGTAAGGTCCGTTGTAAAGTTAATGCATAATGATAGGCGGCTGCACTAAACTTCGGAGCATTTTCCGTAGTTGGTTGCTGCCAGCTTCCTTCTGCATACTCCTGCGGAGATAGTTTTACTGTCGGCTTTATGGTTACCATTCGTATTCCCGGATGATTGGGAGCATCTGCTATGACATTATTGGAGTCGCTTATGGGACAATAATCAAATCCGTTCAAAGGCATTACCATATTTGATTGTCCAGCACATAACCAGACTTCTCCGACCAGGAGGTGCTGCAAAGTGACAGATTGTTCTCCATCCGTCAGTGTTAATGTATATTCTTCGAAACTGGCAGCAGGCGTTGTGATCTGTAATTCCCAACACCCCTTTTCGTCAGCATGGGTTTTGACTTCCTTATTTGCCCATGAAGGAGTTACTACAACAGTAGAATTTGGAGTCGCTTTTCCCCAGATTCGTACATTGCTTTTTTGCTGTAAGACCATATTGTCACTAAGTAGTGGAGGCAATTTGACTTTTGCCTCCATATTGATGCTCCACAGTACAATTATTAAAAAGTAGATAAGAATCTTCATGTAGCATTTCTTTTTTTAGTCACGGAAATCCATTTGTATTTTTTCTTTCTTTTTGATGACAGGACCAGCCGGTTCCGGATGGTGCTGAGGATTACGATAATCAAAGTAATAAATATTCAGCTTATCAAATAAGGTGAATGCATCTTCCATACGTGACAGGAACTTGTCGTAGTCTTTGACTGTCGGTGCGGACCAAGCTGATTCTGCCAGTGCGCAGAGGCGGGGAAAGATCATGAAATCTACCCGATCTTTAGTATGCATTAGTTCCGTCCATGTATTGGCCTGTATGCCTTTGACATGTGAGAGGTCAGAGGCTGACACTCCCCATTCGGCAAACCATTTGTCGGGGAAAGCATATACATCTTCTATTGGGCAGAATCCGTCCCAGATTCGTCCCCATTTGTGGTCTTTATATTGTACGAAGTCAAAATAAAGCGGTTTGCGCGGACACATGATAGTCGAATATCCTTTGGTCAGTGATTTGCGCAGGTAATCGGGTTTATCATGTCTCCACCACATAATGATAGTATTATCTTGCTTTACATTCAAGTCGAGAAGTTCATCCCAACCGACTAAAGTTTTACCTAGTGAGTTTACTACATCTGTCATTCTATGCATAAAGTAGCGTTCTGCTTCCTTTACAGTTTGTAACCCTTCGCGTTGTAATAGTGCTTGTACATGTGGGTCTGTTTCCCATGCCTTGATTCCGTAGGCTACTTCATCGCCTCCGATATGTAAATATGGAGAAGGGAATAAGGCAGCTATTTCTTTTAGTATATTAGTCAGATAAGTATAAGTTTCTTCTTTGCCGACGTTAAAAGTGAATTCCGGATGTTCTTCCGTTCCTCCGCCTGAGTATTCCGGGTAAGCTTTATTGGCTGCTGTGGCATGTCCGGGCATGTCTATTTCGGGTATAATTTCAATATGACGTTCTTTGGCATATGCTATGATATCACGGATCTGCTCTTGTGTATAATATTGTGCCGGTGTATCTGGATCACTATGGCAACCTTCTCCTCCTATAGTTGCCAGTTTAGGGTATTGTTTAATTTCGATTCTCCATCCTTGTGCGTCTGTGAGATGCCAATGGAAGCGATTCATCTTATAATATGCCATCAGGTCAAGGATTTGTTTTACCCTTTTTTCGCCGGAAAAGTGACGTGCTTCATCAAGCATATATCCTCTCCATTCATAACGCGGGGCGTCTTCTATCGTTCCACATCTTAGATCTCCGTTGGTTAACTGCTGTAATAGCGTTTGAATACCATAGAAAACTCCAGCTGGACTTCCTCCTTTGATTAGGACCTGTTTGGGGGCGATAATCAGCTGATAGCCCTCTTTGTTTTGGAGTCTATTGTCTAATGATAAGTTGATTCCTTTCGCAGCTTTTTTTGCTGGGGATTACTTTCATTTTATAGTTTAAATCAGCGAGTTTCTTTTCAAGGAATGCTGCTTCTTTATATAAACTGGCATCCAGATAGTGGATTTTCTGACCCGATTTGAGTTTACACGTTTCTGCTTGCATGGTGACTTCAGCAGGATAGGGGATAACCCGTACCTGTTCTTGTGCTTGCAGGCTCATGAACAAACTTAGATAGACTATTGCCAAGGTTGTAAGTAATAGTTTCATGTTTCTTGGTTTTATTAGTTATTTAATAATAATTATAGGATTTTCTCCATGTAAATCCTCTATGGATACTGTCGCAGTGATGGTACGGGGCTCATTAGGGAACAATGAAATGAAGTTATTACTCCAGAATACCGGATTTACGACTTCTTTTGTTTTTCTCTTTGTATCTTTTTTATTAGTTTGATTACTTCGTAGCTTTTTTCAGACTGTGAAATACATATAATCAACGCTTCCAAGCTTATTAATGAAATTTGATAATGCAATAATTCTCCTGTTTTCAGAGCATATGTCGGGATCTTATATGAATTAAGTAATGATGCAGTTGCTCTTGTATTTCTTGGAAGAAAGATGGCATAGTATAAATAAATGTTTTATATTTTATATCAAGAGAGGTTACTATAAATTTTTGTAATAGAAATCCTCTCTTGATAATGTTAACAATAATTAATCAAGGATTTTTATGCGGATGTTACGATACCATACGTCATCACCATGATCTTGAAAGCCAATGAATCCTTCTCTGTTGTCACCACCACAGTTATTTAATAATTGAAATGCTAAAGGACGTTCTTGCTCGCTAAACTTACTGGATTGCAGTAAATCTGTCCATTCTCGTGTCCATAGATGATATTCAAGAACGTTCTCATCGTTTTGGCCATGAACAACCGTACCTTTGTATACCATAATTTTTGCTTTATTCCATTCTCCGGCAGGTTTGGCATTTTGTGGAATAGCAGGGATCAAGTCATATAAAGAAGCTGATTGCCGATTATTGCTTTTGCCTAATTGAGCATCTGGGTGAACTGCATTATCTAATATCTGGTATTCAGGTGCAGACATAAAAAGCATTTCTAATCGATCGTTTCCATCTTTGTCTTTAGATGTGACTTCTTGTCCTAAGTAGAAAATTCCGGAATTACCGCCTTTGGATATTTTCCATTCTAATTCCAGTTCAAAGTTTTTAAATTTATGTGCGAAGATTAGGTCACCACCGTCACTATTTTGAGCTTCTCCAATACCACTCCCATTGAATTTAATACTACCGTCTTCGATGGTCCATTTAGATGGAACTTGTTCTTTACCATATCCACGCCAACCTTTGAACGTTTCTCCGTCAAAAAGGGTGATATAGCCATCTTTGTCAATGGGAAATTGTATACTGTCAATCTCAGAAGCTTTTAATGATTTGGAACACGATAAAGTTATGAAGTTAGATGAGGTGTCATCTTGTGATACTGCAACTTTCTTATTGCCGTTGCAAGATACCAAAACTCCGGCTATAAGACTATAAATTAGTGGATAAAATTGATTTCTCATGATTCTAAATTAATGTTTAATAGTTAATTATTGGGCATATCCGGTAACTTCCATCCATCTCGGTAAGTATGCTTGATTAATTCCTGAGCAAATGCTTGAGCATTTATTGGGTCTGTCCATTGTTTATTGAAGGTTGGATGCCCATCTTTAATCGTAAAGCCATCTTTGATGACTGTTTGGATGGTAGCATTAGGGTCTATGTTTGTGAATTTCATGTTGAGACCATCCCATAACAATTCTTGATTTAGTGATTGAAGCCTGATAGCAAGTACTCCCATTACTACCATCTCATTGAAAGGTCCTGCTTCTTTGAAGGGAGAAGTAGTCTGAATACGGCTTGAGGCATTTTCCTTGCAGGCACGTACAAAGTCCATTTCATGAGTTTCTTTAACTTCACGTAATACTGGTGGACATTTAGGATCTCTACCGGAGAGTAACCAAGGTTTTCTTCCGTAGCATCCGCAGATCAATGTGTCTTTTGTTCCGTGGAAAATGACACCTCCACCATCTACATTCAAATTTTTGTTTTGAGGGAAACCTTTTGGACGCATTGGTTTCATGCCGCCATCATACCAATAAACTTCCACTTCTGGCATTGCAACTTTCGGCATATTATCGCGAGCTGGGAATGTGAATTTAACCATTTGAGCATTGGGAGCACAATCTGTCATAAGCAATGTCGAACTACCTTGTACTTTAGTAGGATATCCTAATTTTAATCCTTTAAATACCGGATGAAGAACATGACATGCCATATCACCTAATGCACCTGTACCAAAATCCCACCAACCTCGCCAGTTCCAAGGAGTATAAATAGGATTATAATCACGGTACTGAGCAGGACCGAGGAACAAATCCCAATTTAATGTCTTGGGTACTCTTTCTGCCTTGTCTGGTCGACTAAGTCCTTGGGGCCAGATAGGACGATCAGTAAATGCTTCTACTTTAGTGATTTCACCAATTTCTCCGTTCCATATCCATTCGCAGATCTTGCGGACACCAGCTCCTGAAGCGCCTTGGTTTCCCATTTGGGTAGCAATATTATATTTATCTGCGAGTTTGGTTAATAGGCGTGATTCATATACGGTGTGTGTTAATGGCTTCTCACAATATATATGTTTTCCCATTGTGATGGCTTCTGCCGCAATAAGAGCATGGGTATGGTCAGGGGTTGCTATCATTACAGCATCCGCTGATTTGCCCAATTCATCAAACATTTTGCGATAATCATAATAACGTTTTGCTTTAGGGTATTCATCAAATACATGTCCGCTATATTTCCAGTCTACATCACAAAGCCCAATAATATTTTGGCTGGACATGCTGCGGATTGCACTAGCACCACGTCCACCAATTCCAATGCCAAGGATGTTTAACTTATCACTGGGTGAGATATGACCATGGCTCATACCTAGAATTGAATTAGGAGCTATTGTGATACCGGCTAATGCGGCAGCTCCAGTTTTTAGGAATTTTCTTCTTGAAAAATCTGACATAGTATTATTGTATTTATTTAATAAGATTATACCTATGACTCTGTAGTAATCCGTATCCATTTTTCAGGTGTTTCCTTCGTTCACGGATTTCTTCAAGAGTTTGTAGTTCACCAATTGCCGGAAGAACATGCTGGTGGGCATCTTTCAGAAAGAGCCATGCATTCTCTGAGGCAATAGCGGAATCTCGTATGAATGGTAGTCGGGGATTACGTTTTCCTGTTTTGATGGAATCAGCAAATAATTTGCATAATACATCTATGTTCTTACCGCCAAATGGTCTTTCTAAGTGTAGTGTTTCGTGAACTCCGTGAAGATCAACTACAGCAGTTTGGAAATCATGCGTCATGCGTACAATTCCCTTTGTACCAATAATATCAACATAGGAATTGTGTGTCTGGTTTTTTGATAATTGGCCATATACAACCCCCTGTGTAATATCAAATACTACTCCGTTCTGAAAGGTCCCATGACATTGTATCCACCAAGGTTCTTTATAGTTCCACATGTTGACTCCTTGTGCATGCCAGGTTTTGTATTCACTGTTAGCATACCATCGGGCAATATCTACATAATGCATTCCGCAATCGTGGAATGCCGGACCTTCATATTCGTGGCCTTCACCAGGAACAAGTCCGGGAGTCATATGGCAAATACGAAGAATTGCTAATTCTCCGATTTCACCTTGTTCAATAAACTGTTTGATAGTCTGGTGATACCAAGAATTGCGTAGATATAAATTGACAGTGGAGAAGCGATCATACTTTTCTGTGAGATTTACTACTTCCCATTCTTTATCAATGGTATCAGACACTGGTTTCTCTGATATGATATGTTTTCCACTTTGAATAGCTTGCTCGATTTGTCTTTTTCGAGAGTCAGCGAGTGCAAAGAGACCTACTACCTGTACATCTTTATCTGCGAAGACAATACGTTCATCTGTGATGGTTTTGGATTCGGGTGATAATAATTTGGCAAGTTCTAGAGCATCTGTATTTACATCACAGATGTATACAATGTCCCATTGACCGCTTTTTTGCATTTCTTTTAGATAAAACTGTCCCATGCGCCCAAAACCTATCAGACCAACTTTTATTTTCATGACCAATTATAATATTTACAGGAATATAGATAAACAATTCCAATTTTAGGAAATCAAAAGTCGATAAGCTTTTGGGGCAATATCGACTTTTGATTGAAACAATGATTATAGATTATACTTCGTTAATTCATATGCTATAATACCATGGTCAGTAGTTAACATGTAAACTTGTATAGAGTTACCGTCAGCACTATGACCGATAGCTATGTCGCCTGTTGAGTTTGGATTTTCACCGATTGCATTATAGAATGAAGTCATTCCGGTTAGAGAACTGTTATTCCCATTGGGTCCAGTTGGTCCGAATGCAGGGTCATAATTGTCCAAGCGTGAATCCATTATTTGTGCGTCTGCCATTGCCGTCGTAGTCATAGAAGTTATATTTCCTATGCAAAGGCGACAATATTGAGGTTTGGAAGTTGTGTTGGAATTTTGGACAGCCACTAGTTCTACACCATTAAATTCGGTATATGCTGTACCAATCAGACTACCACCCCACCAATTACCTTTAGGATCAAATATTATCTGACTTCCTTCTTTGGGAGTATAGATCACATTCTTTCGGGCATTGTTGGAGCTCATAATATAATCACATTCGTCTTCTGTTGTCATAGGAATAGGTTTACTTTGCAGGTACCAGCTATAGAGACCTTTGGCTGAGCCATGTACGGAGATAACTTTTCCATCTTCTGTTTTTACCCGAAGAACCCGGTTCATTACACTATTTGATAATGACATTAATATGGCAGTTCCGTTTGTAATGTCTCCTTTTATAGATACGGTACGTCCCATATCCCACGTTCCTGTAGTTGCAACACTAGCATTGGTACTACGGAACTGAGCAAAAACATCACTAGTGAGAATATCTTCGGACATAATTTTTGTTGGTGGATTGGTAATGCCGTTTTTCCAAACATAAATCTCGAATAACTGATTTTTGCTCCATGGGTTATTAGCTGCACAGAAAGTTATGGCTACCATGTGATTGGCATCATCTTGTGTGATTGCATGGAT
>Ga0192234_1016_pt2 | contig 12042 bp, 10 predicted proteins | sample Koala_Koa27_B3_FD_131232 | JGI IMG/M metagenome (GOLD analysis project Ga0192234, IMG submission 131232) | Enriched cells from koala feces incubated with labeled cellulose particles, San Francisco Zoo, California, United States - Koala_Koa2-7_B3 ...
TCGCGGCAACCTTAGCAATTTCCGCAGATGTACTAGCACTTTTCGTACTTGTGCTAGAACTTGTAGAAGTTGATACTGGTTCAATAATCTGTCCAAAAGTAGACCTCATAATACCATTAGCATCAGCTTTTCTACGTTTATAAAGACGTTGTAGGTGGAAACCTTCTCTTTCATAATCCTTTTTCAAAGCTAACAGTTTTTGCATATGGTTAGCTTGGGATGTAAATTTAAAATCAGTTCCACTATATTTCATTCTAGTGTTTTCAACACTAGCTAATTGATATCCAAACCATTCTACAATCATATAAGTAGAAAGAATATTAATTTCTTCTTCTGTTAAAAGAGCTGCAAAGAAACCTTCATCATAAATATATGCAATGGCAGTTTCTCCATCACTTTCAACACCAGTATATTCATCTTGATCTGCAAATAGTTCAGTTTCATATACTGTCAAGTCAACTCGTGGGAACTCAAACTTGTGAATAGCAGTAACTAATAATTCTTCTAATATTCTATATGTATCAAGTTCAGTCAATTCCATATACATATCGTCTGTAATTTTAGATAAAAAACTATCATAAACTCTGGAAAAAGGTGTATGTAGAGTAATATTCATAGTACACCTCCAATATATTATTGTTCTTGAATAGAAGTAACTTTATATTTAGGCGCGGCAGTACGTCTTCCGCTCTCTACGATTGGAGCTGCAGCTCTACGAGTTGTCTGTGTAGTGCTCTCTTTAACCTCATCTCCGCCATCAAATTTGGTATTTCTAATTTCAATAGCTTTTGTTACATTAAATCCAAGTTTCTTCTGAATAGCATCTCTCTTAGACATATTATCCAAAGGTAATGAAACTGCATAATCCTTAATCATATCTAATACTCCATCTGGAGCAAAATCAAGACAATCTAAGAACTCGTCCAATGTGCCTTCTTTTAAAATCTTAATAACATCGTCTTTTGAATAGAAATACTCAGGTTCAACTTTTAAACCTAATGCTTCAAGAGCTTCAGGGTCTTTTACGACCAGATATTCGCGGAGCATGCGCTTCCCGCCTGGTAAGAAAGATAGCTTCTCAAGTTCGTCAAAAGAAATTTCTTTTGTTTCTCTTCTTGAAAATTGTCTATTTACACTCAATTCTGGTACTTTATATCCAACCAAATGTGCGCTTCTATTAGTTACTTTAATCATTGTATTTTTTTCCATAATTTAACTCCTTTTATCTCCTTATCCAATTAAATGGGGAGAATAAGATTTATTCTCCCCTATTTATTTATCTTAATTACACTCGCCAGAGGTATCCCAAGCATTTGAAGTTGTAAGACTTGTATTTTCATATACACAAATACCAGGATTTACAAGATATGTTGCCACACCTAGTTTCTGATATGTCTGGATCTCTGTTGACCAGTCTCTATTTTCAAATGTCTTAACCTGAGCCTGACCCTCAAATGCAACCTTAACAGGCTTCTCAGCGCCAGTAGGAATAATATAACAAATAGAAGGATCAATAACTTTAGTCATATTAGTCTCATCTTCGAAAGACTGAGGTAAGATGATTACGTTGTGTCCTTTATAAGTTGTGAAATATCCATTATTCCAAATCTGCTCTTTCATTCCATCAGACCATGAAGCGCTATCTGCTGGAATCATTGTTGCAGCAAATTCAAATGTGCAGTAAATAGTAGATTTACCATAAGCATCTGCTGTCTGGATTAATTTATCCATAATAGCTTCATCAAAAGCAGTCTGACTTGTCTTATTAACTTCTTTGATATCAGCAACAGCTGCTTTCAAAGATTTAGCGATTTCACGATAAACTGCTTCATCAAGTCCTTCAAGAACAAGATTATAATAATCATTAAGTGTGAATCTGCCATCAAGCATTTCTTCCCACTCAACACGAGCAGCTCCGCCGTATGCGCTTGTTGGCACTTCTAGTGTGTAACCATCTAGCTTGAAGGTTTCATATCTACCAGCAAGACCAACTTTAGTCACGAACTGTTTTGCACGTTTCTTAGAAGCTTCACTAATATTTACCTTGAAAATAGGTTTCACGCCCTGAGCGTAAGTTTTAACATCAGCGAACTGACCATAATTTTGAAGAACTTTAACAGGTAATACTTCTGTTAAACCAACTTCAAGTAATGTATAAATTAAATTCTGATTCTCACGGAATGCTTGAGGAGTTTTTCCTAACTCATTCAATTCATTCACAAAAGTCTTATTTAAGGCTTCCGCAGAAAACTTCTGATCTCCGAAAGTAAAGGTTGCAGAAGGATTTAAAGAAGCCTTAGCATTAGCTTTAGCCAATTCAATTAAGCTATTTCTATCTAATGCCATTTCTATTTCCTCCTAATTATTTAATTCTCATAAGTTTTACACCTGGCTGACTATCTGCCATAGTATAAACTTTAGCAACCTGGAATGTAGGAGCATCGTCTGCCGCAGCATCAACTTTCTCCAAATATCCATCCTCACCAACAGAAACCAAATCGCCAACTTCAAGATCAATACCATCTACAGTGGCACTATCTGATTCAGCGCATCCGCCAAAAGCGTTAGTTGTAAATACATCGCCTAAAACAGTAGAGATTAATCTTGGAACGATTTCTCCATCTGAATAGTTACTAGCGATCATAGCAAAATCCTTATGATGCTGTTTTCTCTCATCATAAAGCTTTTCTTCATTATAAATAAGCATCCACTCACCAGCACCAGAAAGATTTACTGCACCATTAGCATAATCGTACTTAGCAAATCTACCATTCTCAATGATGGTACCCATCGCATCAGTGTCAACAGGTAATTGAGCTAAAATCTGTCCTGTTACAATACCTGAAAGATGGTTAGGTTCTACCTGAGCGAAACCTGTTCTACTAATTGTAGCCATTCTTTATATCCTCCTATATTGATAGACTTATAATGTTTCTTGGACCTCGCGGACAGCTTTAACCCAATCTGGAGTGTTATTATCCTGGTCCCCTAAGGTATAAATAGTAACATTAGGTTTACTATTTTCACTTGGAAGTGACTGAGCAGCTAACTGTTTCTTTGTATAAACAATAGACAGCTTAGCTTCAATTTCATCTAATGTATACTTAGATTTATTTTCAACCACATCTTTCTTATCTTCATCAGATAACATGTAGAAACTCTTAATTAGTTCATCTTTCTTTTCATTCTCTACATCATTCTTAAAAGAAACAAGAGTCTGATAATCGGCTTCTAATGCAGTAAACTTACTCTGAAGCTCTTCATACTGCTGTTGAAGTAAAGAATATTTTTCATCTTTCTTCTTATCTTCATCATCGTCATTTTTATCATCATTCTCAGGTTCTTCAGAAGACTTATCTTCATCTTCTTCTTTCTTTTTATCGTCATCATCTGAGTTTGCATAAGAAGATTCTCCTTGAGATTCTCCCTCTGTAGGATTTTCAATTTTATTCATAGCAGTTTCATCGGTTTTGTCCTGTTCTGCTGAAAAATTTTCTTGAACTTGCTCTTCAGTTCCTACTTCTGGAGTTTTATTCTCTTCATTCATTGATTGTCCTCCTTCTAATGCAAATTTTAATTGTTGCATCATACTATATAAACTTCTTGTAAAATCATCATTTAAAGCAAATGATGTACTTACATCTGGAGCTGTGACATTAGCACCTTCAAAGCAAGGTTCAATATCTTCTCCTAAAATACATAATTTTGAAAATATCGCGTCATTGATTATAAAAAATTCAAGACCTGATTTATAATTTTCTGCCCAATGACCATCCAAAGAATTTTCATCAAGCTCCATAGACTGCGGTCTTCCCTCCTCAAGAGGAAGTTTAGCCTCTTCATATTGACCAGTCCATAGATATCCTGTTGTCATTAAATATTCATGTTCAATTTCATTACCGAAATCATCAGTATCTGTGAACTTCTGAAACCAGACCTCCGCGTCTGGTGCAACAAAACCATATGGTTTTGTTAAAGACTCAAATTTAAAACCATCTGAATCTATAGTTAATTTATCACCATGATCTCTAAAATCTTCTTTATCGTCCTTGTAGTAACCCACAATCGGCGCCCCGCGCAAAGTTTTCGCCATTTCTGTAGCTACTTCTTTTGAAATAAAACTTCTATTGCGGTTTTCTCCTACATAAAGAACTTTTATTTCACATTTAGACATAAGTGGATTAATATCAAGAGGTTGAAGATTAATAAATTCTGGCTTATCTATTGTTGCCACACTCATTCTAGGCATTTCATTATCCTCCTCAACTCATACTCTCTCTATTAGCTATTGTTTTTTCACTTTTTTCATCATCAGGCTTTTCATCTCTACCAACTTCACCATCTCCAGAAGAAGTTGAAGAACCACTCTTATTTCTATCAAGCACATCTGCGCTCATAGTTGAACTCATAAGAGGTGGGATAAATACATTAACTAAATCTAATATATTATTTTCAAAAGCCGCACTAGCAAGAATCACACTCTGACTTTGACCAAGAGCAATCTGAGGTAACATCTTAGAATATCCCATTTGAGTCTGAGCCTTGTACTTATCTGCTAGGTCTCGATAATTATAAATTGAAGTCGGCAATAATTGCGCTCTAAAGTACAGTTTCTTAGAATTTTTATTAAAATCTTTCAATAGAACTTGATTTAAAAAGGCTTCAAATTGTACTAAAAGATTTAACATTAATGCCTCGTCATTTGCAATAGATTTTTCAAGAGCCAAATTACCATCGGTATTAAATTGCATTTGAGATACGCCTGCTTCATTATAAACAGTACGCTCTACCTTCTCCAATTCATCTGTTGATGTGGTAGTATTACTATCTGACATATCTTCTACTTCTACATCAGCAAAAGTAGTCAAAACACTAACACCTAAAGCCCCACCTACCATTTGTACAGCATTATTATGCAACTGTTGAGCTTCATCTACATCAAATACCAAATCACCATTTTTATCAACTGGCATTTGCTGGATAATAATTCTGGCTAATTTCTGTTGCATACGTTTGCGGTCAAGGGCTTGCGCGTCATCAAGGTTGATAATTGCAGGAATAACCGAGATAAAAGCAGGAAAGTCTTCGCCATTAAGATTGAATTTAATTGTATTTTCTATATCAAGAAGATACCAACCAGCTGTATCACCTACAAAATCCTTTGGTAATTTTCCTTCTTTATATAAAATATATGCTTTCTTAAATTCATCTGGAAATAAATTAAGAATTTTCATTCTTCGCACTGTATCTGTAAAAGTATCATCAAAGAATTTTAGATCAAATTCAACCGCGGGCCGCCCTCCAGGTCCCTCATAACGAGACCGACAATAATTAGGCGGAAGCTCCTGTACAGAAATCTGGTCGCCATTTCTTACAATATAGCCATAATAACAACCATTACGAACAACTTTTAAAGCAACCTCACCAAACCAACGTTTAATTTGGAAATCATCAAAATACTTTAATGCTTTATTAAAAGTATCTACAACAACCTCTGGTTTAACTTTATCAGAAACCACAAATGGAGTAATCATCCAATCATACTTATATAAATAAGCAATATAGCGGCATAAACGTGAATAAATACCACTAGTCTTGTAAAAGAAATTAGAGATTTCTCTCATTTTGAAAAGATCTCCACTTCGGATTGCTCTTAATACAGCTTGCTTATCTCCTAATCTAGGGTCAATTCTACGATAATCTCCTAAATTTAAAGTAGCATCCTCTAATGTTTGTTTTCCAACTTTTATTTTTGAAAAATCTACTGGTATAGAATCAGTGTTAGGCGAAAATGAAGGCTGTTCTTCTCGAACCATATTAAAACCTTTTTTCTTGATTTCTGCTTGTCTATTAATCAAAATACTATACCTAACCTTTCTGATTTCAGTTTATCATAAAATTCAGTTTTTGTCAAATTTTGCTTAGAGTTAAGGCGCTAGTAACCTGCCGCCCGCATTATATAGTCATAGTTGACTCTTGGCTCATCCCAATATGGAATTAACACCAATTTAATGTTATGACGTAAACAATATTCTCGCTTACACATATCATTATACTGTTGTTTTCTCAAACCAGAAATTCCACCAAACTTACTCTTAGCTTCATAATGTTGAATACCTTGATATTCAATAAGAAAATCAATATCCCCATTATCATCAAAAACTGCAAAATCAAAACGCAAAGGACGACCATTTGTGCTCAACAGGTCCGAAAAGCTATATTCTTCTTCAAATATCAAACCATTTTCATTCAATATATCTTCTATTTTAATTTCGCCTCTTGAAGCTCTCATTATTTGCCTCCTTTTGTGCCATAATTACTTTAAAAAAGCACTATGTACTTTTTCAAAAATTGTCCATGAGTTATCCAAATAAAATCATCTTAGATAAATCTCTACCATGTTTTCGCTGCCTACCTTCTTCTTGCTTCTTCACATAATACAATCCATATTCAAAAGCTGAAAATTTATCTTTTGGTATACCCCTTGAACTTTGTTTTAAAATAATATTAACGCCTTCATTTTCTTCCTTTAAATTAAGCATTTGTTCTTTTAAAATTGTTGTTAAAGTAAATGGTTTTAAATATTCTGCACGTTTATCTGAATCCATCTGCTGTCCAACTTTAGTAGACATTAATTTATTTTTAGCCTGTATTTCATCAATTAATAACTTAATTTTACCACTACTCATTTGTGTCTGTACATAAGTATGTGCTTCTGTATTAATTGGCGCATTAGCTTTAACTAAATACATAGCATCCGCTTCTATATCAGGCTGTTTATTTACTTTCTTATACTGATCCATAACTTCCGCATAAGTCCCACCAGACACTCCAAAAGGCGGAAATATGTCATTTGTTTCTGGATCTATTTGTGCTTTTGTCATAAAATCAACAAAACCAGCACCAACACCGTTAGCATCAATCACCACTTGACGTGCTTTATACTTATAATAAAGTTTTTTAATATTTATAGCTTGTTCTTCAAAATCTTCTGCTTCATAGCTATATAAATTAACTAAACTTTGAATCGGTGTTCCTTGCGGTTGCGGTGTAACTTTAATAACACTTGCTTCAGTAGTACATTTGAAACGACCTACGTCAACTCCAATAACATAATATGCGGATTTAGCACTTCTTCCACTATATTCATATTCTGGTTGTAATAAAACTCTATGTTTATCAAACACTTCAGAAGAGAAAAATGCATTTTCCGCATCCCCAGACCAAATACTACGATACTCTCTATCAAAAGAAGCATCATTATATGTACCTTGTAATTTTAATTTATCAACGAAATCTTCATTTAATAATCCTTCAATAACAGGAGTTTCATAAGTTCCACCCATAATCATTACTTCATCTGGGTCTAAAACTGATTGAATTAAAAGCTCAACAAGCTTTTTATATGCGAAGGAATTTTTCCATCCTGCTGTAGTAACATATACTTGAGATTTATTTACTGTTTCATCGGGAACACGCTCTCCATCTGCCAATAATCTATCAACGTTTGTTGTAGGAATAATAACTTCATTAAGAATATCTCCATCAATAAGTACACATTCCTCCATCAACCCGCCTGTACGACGTTGACCACGAGAAGACTGTTTTGCAGCTAAAACATTAATTCTAGAACCATTCTTAAATACATATTCTACATCATCTTTTGTCTTTCTTGTTTTGCCACGTTCTAAGTTAAGTTCATTATTAAGTGCGGGAATGAGCCTACAAAGTTCCTCAATCTTCGCTATTGTAATTGATGCAGCCTGCTCTTTTCCGCCAGTAGTAATAAATAATTCACTATGTGGATATAGAATACAACGTATCATTAATACTAACATTGATAAGAATGATTTTGAATACGCACGAGGGAATGTCGCATATACATAGCGATGCCGCATAGCAATGCGTAAAAATATTCTTTGATAAAAGTAAAAATGAAACGTACAATTTGGATCATTTTGAATTAAGAAATCTATAAAAATATCTGGATATTCTCTAAAAAAAGCTATTAAATGTCTTAAATTAGGAAGTTGCTCTTGTAATCTTTCTTCTGATAATCCTAATTTTTTATCATGTTCATCAGAAAGATTTAACAAGTCTTGCAAACTCATATTATTTGTTTCATTGCTCATTATATTCCTCCTGATCTGCTTCTAAATCTTCATTCAACTGATCAAAATACTGCTCATAATCTTCATTAGTAATAGGAGCGTCTTTGCCACCATTAGCTAAACGTTCGGCTTTCTTTTGGTCAAGAATTGTTCTTTGCTTCAAATATTCTTCAATTTGGCTTGATAATGTAGTATCACTATAAATCAAACTCTTATTATATTCTTTTAAATCATCAATAATTTTATCTACTCTATCATAAGGTTCTGTAATTTCATAACGCGGAATTGCACCGCCTTCTTTCTCGCAATAATTAACCAACTCACCAACAGAAGTTAAGAAGTTATTATCTTTATCTTTATTTTGAGCAGCTGTGAATTTCGCGGACTTGCGCAAAGAATCATAAACTCTTGATAATTTCTGGAAACCATCCATGTCTCCGCAATCAATAGCCTGATTCATTTTAAGATAAGTCTTACAAATAAGAATTAATGTACCAGACGTATCAGACTCTTGGATATCAAAAGATTCAGTCATTTCTTTATATTTTCGCTCTAATTCAACCCATTCATTAGGCTTATATAATCTACCCCACTTCATCGCAAGATAAATTTTATCTTCTTCTGTTAATCCTGCTGCGGGATCTGGTAAATCTTCTGCTTTCATAAAGTTATTTTCATCATAAAATGTAGACGCGGCGACCTGGTCTGGAGCGCCGAATATCGGGGCTTCCGCGTGTTGAGTTTCAGTACTAGCAAGCGTTTTATATTGTGCTTCAGAAATCTTGCCCTCTTCTAAATCTTCTTTTAATTTAGCTTCAATTTCTGGGTCTATTGGCGCAGGAGCTACAGGTATAGTTCTTAAATTCTTTTGACTCATTTTCCGCGCTTCTTCTGAGTCCGCATAACCAAAATCTTTAAACTGTTTTAATCGCATTTTAGATAAATATTTACCAAAAATAGCAGTTCCATTAGCAGTATTAGGATTTTTAGCAAAATCTTTATCTCTTAGTGCATTCCATTCAACTGGTACGAAGGGAACATCCATCTTCTCTAACAGCCAGACATATGTTGTTTCATCAAATGGATCAACGTGCATAGTTAAACATTTTTTACACATTTCTGTTTTTCTACCATCTTTATAAGTATAAAATTGATTTTCATTCAAATCTCTATTACACTTACTACAATGACAATATTTAATTTCTGCCAATTAAATTACCTCCTTTTAATTCTTTTCTTTTGTTTTATGATTTCTGCAATCTTTACAAATACTATAAAAACCGTCCTTGCTTGTTTTATTCTTTGAAAAAAATCTATTGTGAGCTAATTTAACTTGACCACACTTAGAACAACGCTTCCATTTTCCATGCTCTTGAGTGGTATAGTACCAGACTAAATAATCCTCTTGAGCCTGCTCCGCCAACAATTTAGGAATTTTATTCCGCCATAAAGAAGATAAATATTCTACTGAATATTTAATACCATGCTTTTCGTATAATAATTCTTGAATTTCAGTATTTTGTTTACCGTCAATTTTATAAATAAGTAAATCATAATAATAAGGGTAATCATCTTTTAAAGTTCGTTCAATTAATTCATCCAAATCTTCCATAAGATAGTAAGAATCAGTCCAAAACTTACCCCAAGCATCTTCTTTTAATTTAGAATAATTACATAATAATGCAGAAATATGTTTAGGATCGAAGAAGGTCACTAATCCATCACTATGCGGTACGCCATTTTCATCTATTGTAATATGTTCACTTAATGAAACACTTGTAAAACTCTTCACTCCATGACTAAAATACATAGGAGGATGATAAGCATTTTTCATTACATACTGGTCTTGACGCATTTCTATCAACTGTTTCTTTAATAAATACTTACGTTTACCAGTTGCTGCCTTACATTCTGCTTCAACAACAGTAATAGCATCACGTAAATCTTTTAATCCAGGAATTGTAGCTACATCTTCTGGAGTAATAGAAATTTTAGGGGTAAATATAATATTTTTATCATTAGCTATCATATTATATATCCCATCCTCTCCATTTTCAAGCTTACCTGAAAGCCCCTCAAAGCTCGTTTCCCGCTTATTAACAGTAACCATTCTATTATCAGTAAGAATTTTTTTCTGTTTTCGCTCTTCTTTATCCATCGCAAAAACAATGTAATTGCTTAAAATTTCTAAATATTTATTAGTTAATCGTTCAGGAGGAGTCTGCTCTATAATTTTTTTAACTAATTCATTTCGCTCTTCTGGAGTTTCTAACGTATAATCTAACTTAATTTCTTCTTGTATTAATTGTTCTTCTATTGCTTCATTATTTTGTTCTGTATTATCTTCAATATCTTCTCTGTTGAAGAGCAAATCTGTTTCTAATTCAGCCATTTCTTGCCCTCCTTTCAAAAGTTCGTTTAAAGGAACTTTTATTTATTCCTACTATTAGTATAACACAAAATTTTTTCGTTGTCAAGTAAAGTCTATTTTATTGACAAGAGCAAAAATAAATGATATAATATAATAAAAATAAAAGTAAAGAGGTTAAATAATGATAGATGTTATAATTCCTGCTTATAGTCCTTCTTCAACTATAAGAATAGGATTAATGAGTTTAGCAACTCAATTTCATAAAGAACTCATTAATATAGTATTAGTTAATGATTGTTCACCTAATACTTTATGTAATTACGCGGATTTAATTACTGAATTTAAAAATATAATAAAGATTGATTGTATAAAGACACCTTATAATATGGGACAAGGTGGCGCCCGCCAGTATGGAATAGATCATACATTTAATGATTATTTTACTTTCATGGATGATGATGACCAATTTGGTAGTAATTTTGCTATATTTAATTTAATCGCGGCAGTTCAAGCTAGTGAGCAACGACATCCGCGTCAAAAATGCGCTTTTTCTGTTGTCCCCATTTGTAATTTACATAATAATAAAATCACTACAATTCAAGTGGACTCCAATGCTTTTGTTAATGGAAGGTTATATTGTAGACAATTTATTAAAGAATATAATATTCATTTTCATCCAGATCACTCTTGGGTAGAAGAGGATTATTTCTTTAGCCGCTCCTTGTATTTTGCTTTAAATTGTAATACAAATAAATGGTTTGAAGCAAGAGTGGGAGATGATCCATATGCCTACTTTTGGATGGATAATCCTAATTCTCAAACGCAGAAAGATACATATCGAAAATATTTAGATATGACGCATTTTGCAGAAACATCTGTTGATTTAATTAAATGGATGGAAGAAACAAAAGGAAGTAAAAAGAAAAACATAAAGCAGGAATTATGTTTTATGATTTCTCATACTTATTGTCATTATTTTACTTGGATAGAAAAAGATAGTGAATTTACTAAAAAATTTACCTCCGTGGATTGGGAGAGAATGCGAACAGGTATTAATAAATTAAGAGCAAAATGTCAAGAATATAATTTAACAAGAGAAGAAATTAAACCATTCTTATTAAAGGCTAGACAAGAGCAAGAATTTCACAAAATAATTGATATGGATATTATTGATTTTATAACAAAAGGAACTAAGGAGTTGGAATTATGAGAGACTCAAATAGAGCTTTTATCGTAAGCGGGTTTGGTGCAGCAGTTCTTAATGCAGAAATGGAAATAGATGACCCACCTTTTCCTAAGATACGCGGAAACCTAGGTTGTACGCTCCGTGAATCGGGGTCTCCGCGTACCTATATGAAAACAATTTGGAAATATGAAATTAAAAAGTTAGGTTTTACTTGCCTGGAATTGCCTAAAGGCGCAGTTGCAAGGTCTTGCGATATTGATATGGAAGGTAATGCTTGTGTTTGGTTTGAAGTAGACTCAACGCAACCTACAGAATCACATTTCATTTTAGCTGAAGGTACTGGCATGAGCATTGATCCATCATTAACATTATCT
>Ga0192234_1199_pt1 | contig 11917 bp, 15 predicted proteins | sample Koala_Koa27_B3_FD_131232 | JGI IMG/M metagenome (GOLD analysis project Ga0192234, IMG submission 131232) | Enriched cells from koala feces incubated with labeled cellulose particles, San Francisco Zoo, California, United States - Koala_Koa2-7_B3 ...
ATAAAATAATCTTTTTGGCACAATTCTGCATACTTAGTGATTATATTATCAAACGCTCCTGTTTTACTTTGATTGGAAATCCAATAAGTGTTATATCCTAAGACATTGAACATTTCCGGAATACTCAAACATTTATACCAGGAAATGCTATCGCCGTACTCCGGTTTATAAGTACTCATGACACTCTTCATAGATTCAATTGTATTCAATCCGGGAGAGGCCACATTATTATAAACAAATAAAAGGGAACTATCTCTCAAAATAGATAAATACGGATTTGTATCTCGGGAATAATGATAAAGAGAGCTATGAGATTTTGAGAAGGACTCACCTATAATCAATACAATATTATCCGGTTGCCGTTCCTTTATTATTTGCAATAGAGGGTGCTGCAACTCTAACTCAGGAATATCAGCAGCATCAACACAGGAAACAATCTTTCCGACAATAGTACGTTCCCATAGCCCATGGATTGTCATCATAAGTCCTATTCCTATCATCACCCCCCCCAAGTCCTAACACCACTCCTTTATCCCCCAGCCTTAGCTTGTTCTTTTTATTGTAACAAAAAGTCCCAATTATGACTAAGAAACACCCCAAAATAGTCAGTACCAATTTTACAGAAAGAAACATTCTCATAAATTCCCACGCTTCCATTATATTAGTTCCTGCAATGATACCAGCTGCATCCATAGTAAAATAGAAATGAAATTCACCGATACATACGACATCTATAACAAAAAAAAGAATTGCAGGAATCAATATAAGTGCTTGCACTCCTTTCCTGATCCATTTAGAAGGAAATGTGTCTACAAGTAATGTTAAAATATAGCTGATCAATAAATTACAGAAAGCTAAATAAATGCCCCAAAGCCATCTACCTATAACAAAAGAATAGGCTACATCCATAAACGCTATCAACAGAAAGAGAACGAGTAAAAAATAAAAATTATTTTTAAACGGACGACCCAAATATTGAAAGATCTTTTTCATACTATTCCAATTCAAAATAATCAGTAATTATCATAACTATATTCCAGCAAGAATAATTCATCATGCTACCCTACATTCCTACTTGCAATATTAGTACCGTGCAAAGATATATATAATAATCAGATATTCCTCCCTATCCCCCATAAAAAAGGCGACAGCTTTTCCAAGCCATCGCCTTCTTTCCCTCTCTCTTACAACACAGCCACCCGTTTATACTGCACCGTTTTCAACATCCCCTTCAATCCCCTTCCCGGACGAAAGATGATTTTCGCATCCTTCATATCCCTGCCACTACAAAAACGCTCCGGTTCTTCCACTCCGTTGCTGCCGCACGACACCTGGAAATGCCCTATCTCCCCCATATCCACGATGTGCCCCTGTTCCAGTTCTTCTTTCATTGCCAGCGACAGAGCCATCACCGCCGCACGCAGCACAGGCATCTTCACACTGCATCGCCGCGCTATCCCGCAACACAAATCCTCCATACTCACCACCCCCGCACTGCGGGTAGTGGCAAAATAAAGCTCCTTGCCCGCTATCGGCTTCTTAGACAAACTATAACATATAGCCATATTCATTCCTCCTTCTTTTTACTGAAACCATTTATTACTTATAAATCCTCGTACTCCTCCATCGCATCAAAACAGGGACATTCCTTGGTACGCTCCCATTTATCCACCCGTCCGTTGCCATTCACATCCGGGCTCAAGTCACGATGTCCCATGATCGCCGCATCCGGATAATCCGCCTTCAAGGCACGCAGCAAGGCATATAGCGCGCGCCGCTGCAACGGAGTACGCGTGTCGGCCGCACGGCCGTTCACATCCAGTCCGCCCTCATAGCACACCCCTATGCTGTTATGGTTGTAGCCATAGGCATGTGCCCCAGGTTCGCTCTCGTCACGCATTTTTTCTATCCTGCCGTCCTTGCGCACATAGTAGTGATACCCCCAACTGCTATAGCCTCTCACCCGGTGAAAACTGTCAATATCCTTCGCCGTGATGTCCCTGTCCGCCCGTGTGGCGGAACAGTGGACTACTATCAAATCTATCTCCCTTTCCATCACCCCACACATGAACTGATTCCGATGACACTGGCGATAGAAGTCGCTACCGCAATAATTATTTTGAGCACCATGCTCCAAGCCGATTTTTTTCATTTCACTCATTGTTTGTTCGTTGTTTATTTATCATTCAAATTCAGATTAACTCACCACAGCCTACACCGCCTTCGACACCTTTACCGGCAACTTGGGCACCTGTGTATAAGCCAGCGTTCTCAGCGCCTTGCGGGTACTGGCACTGGGTGTAAACACCACGCGTGCCCCCCTGATGTGCGAAGCGTTGAACGCTTCCTCGGTCTCCGTACCCTCACTGCGCAGGGAGAGGCGGGCATAACCCATATCGCCGATGCGTACAATCTGCCCGTTTGCCAACTGGTCGCGCATCACCTCGTCCATGGCATGAAGCACCGCCATGACGTCCGTAGAGGTAAGCGTGCAATTCTTCTCAATCACCTTGCTCATATCCTCCAGCGACTGCACGCCCGCACTTTGCGCACAAGCATAAAACTTGGGATTCGCATCCTTGTCTATCGGATTAATCTTTCTCACTACCGAAAATTTCACTGTTGCCATAATTCTTTTCTTTTTTTTAATTGGTTACTCTTTTTTTAGTGCTCCCGTCAAGAAGCCTCCCTGCTTGGAACACCACAAAGATACGCCATCCGCCCCACGCCGGATTCAGAAAATGAGCGCAAGTGATAAATTGGGATACAAAGAGTATACATAGTAAAAAAGAGATGACTTTTAGTTAAAAATAATGGACTATTTTATTGCATATATTACTAATTTTCAGTAACTTCGTGCATATTTAAAAGTTAAAACAAGACATGGAAAAAATTGAAGAAGAAATAGCCGTCAAAAGCTATAGCAAGAAAGAACTGGCACACATGTACAATCCCGATATGTGCTATGTGAGTAGCATGCGCACGCTGCGCAAGTGGATTAACCGGAATGAAAAGCTGACAAAGGCATTATCCGATAGCGGATACATACCTTCCCAGCATAACTTTATCCCCAAACAAGTGGAACTGATCTTCACCCATCTAGGCAGACCCTAGAAAAATAAAACTTTTTTCAAAAATAATTTTATTTGTCACAATCCTTCTTTTTCTTCTTTACTTTTGGTGTTTTCGGCATCAACTCTACCAAAGAAGAAAGAGAAGGATTTTCTTCATCCGCCAACTCGTAAAGGCGGTCGGCAAGCTGCTTCATCCTCTCACCGTCGTGCCCCAGATAGGCGGCAACCAATCGGGCATCCAGTTCATTCAGACTGAGATACTTAGCCACTTCGCGGGGTGCCTGGGGGAAGATCTGAGCTTCGCCGCCCTCAAACAACGCCATGCGCATCAATAGCAGCACCTTAAATTTGGGGTGATGCTCGCCGTTCAGGCTGTTAGTCAGCGTATTATTCGCCAGTCCCGTATCGGTCAGGAAGCTGTTTCTATCATAAGACGTCAGTACGACATAATCACTGAACACTTGCTCAATTTCTTTTTCAATTCCTGAAACGGTCTTTTCAATTTCAGGAATCATATTTTCCTCTTTGATAGGAGAATCACCACTAAATTTTACTTTTTTTTCATAAGATTCAATTTTTTAAAAAATAAAACAAAAAACGGGCGCAAAAGTAACAAATGCGTCCCGTATTTCAAAAAGTTGAAATAATATAATTTTCACTTTTATACTTTTGCGCTCCGAAACAAGAACATGGGAAAACAATGGCGGGTGTTTTGAAAAACAACGGCGGGAACTTTCCAAAACCCTCAAGAGAGTTTTCTATGTTTCTTTCTTTATTTCTTATACAATAAGGTGGGGAATCCGCGAAGGTGTCCGCAAGGCGTCCGCGAGGGATATACCAACCGATTATTAATCAGGACATTAAGTGTTCGCAAAGCGTCCGGAAAAGTGTCCGCAAAATATTTAAACAAAAATGAAGAAACTTACAAAGCAGATTTTTGATGCAACATACGGCGGTTATATCGTAATGTCGCGCAACAGTGCCAAGTTATTGTTAAGCAACATCAGTGCATACGATCATGACTCGTTTTACCTGAGATTACTGGTAGATGCTAATTATAGCGAAGGTTATACTCAAAAAGGCATCGTGGTAAAACGCGGAGAAATAATCATCAATGTGCAGGAATTGATGCATATCACTCACTGGAAAAGAACAAAAGTGTATGAAGAACTGAAAATGCTGGAACAGGAACAGCTATTGCAGCACATAGACGATGACGTATATGGTCACTATCAACTGCTGATGTACGAAGAACACTGCGGACGCGCCGTGCGCAAGGAAGAACACCAACCCACTCTGACGCCGGAAGAAAACCAGACGGAAAAGGGTTTCTTATTATTCTTCGACTTCTACCACTTCACCACCGAAACTCCCTCGCTGGACAAGGAAATGGCGTTCCGTGAATGGAAAAAGCTGAGCATGAAAGAACGCGACGAAGCCCTGCGAAATGTGGAACGCTACAGCAAGGCGATAACCAACAGGGATCATGTAAAAAAGCCTGCAACTACTTGCGGGACAAGTATTTCAAATTCTAAGCAGACCGAAGAACCATGAGCAAAAAAGAAATGCAAATCATTCAAAACGTCCTTCCGGGCACATACGGCGTCATGCCGCGTGCCCTGGACGTGGAAAACGCCGTGCTGGGCAGTCTGCTGGCAGAAAGCGCCACGGCACAGAAATACGTTCCGCGCATCGAAAGCGGATACTTCTATGAACCCAAGAACCAACTGATCTTCAAGGCCTGCCAGGATCTGGTGAAAACGGGCAAGGTAATAGACATCCTGACCGTGGCACAGCAAATGAATGAAAACGGAACGCTGGAGACAGCCGGCGGTCCGTTTCACATCACCCAACTAAGCGGAATGGTGGCAAGCTCGGCACATATCGAGTACCATATCCTCATCCTGGCACAATTCTACCTGCGACGCCGCTTGATTGAGATCGCCATGAAAACCTCGGAAACGGCTGGCGATGCTACCGTGGACATAGACGACACGCTGGCGGAAACACTGCAACAGATAAGCGAACTGGTAAAAGGGCTGCCGGGCATGAATGAACTGCGCGAAATGCCCGAAGTGCTGGACAAAGTAATGGCAGAGCTAGAGGAGCGTATGAAGAACGGCGGCAAGGTGCTGACGGGTGTGGACACAGGCTTCCCGTCGCTCAACGACCTGTTGCTGGGCTGGAATAAGGGCACGGTAAACGTGATAGGCGCCCGCCCCGGCATGGGAAAGACGGCAGTATTGGTTTACACCCTGTTGAAAGCCGCGCAGCAAGGTGTTCCCGTATGCCTCATCAGTCTGGAATCCAAGGCGGAAAATCTAGTGGAACGATGCCTGTTGGGGCAGACCGATATTGATCCCAACGATTGGAAAAGAGGTAGACTCACTCCCGAACAATGGGAAGAAGCGCAGGAAGCACGCCGCAAACTGGAGAACGTAACGATCAAGATATTCGACCACGGGGATATAACGGTGGAGCGAGTGTGCATGATAGCGAAATCACTGCACGCCGAGAGGAAATGCGAAATCTTGGGGATAGACTATATGCAGTTGTTTGCCGAGACAGGCAACTCTGCCGTGCGCGAGCAGGAAGTGGCAAAAAATAGCCGCCAGCTGAAACTGCTCTCGCTGAAACTGGACATTCCGGTGATTGTACTCACGCAGTTGAACCGCGAGGTGATCACCAACAGCAAGGAGATACCCAGGCTGGAGAATATCCGCGAAAGTGGCAGTGTAGAACAGGATGCGGACAGCGTGAGCCTGCTGTTCCACCCCGCCGAGGTAGGGTTGGTGAGTACCCCGGACGAGAACAAGTATCCCGTGACGCCGGACATGATGATGATGATGGTGCTGAAAAACCGTAACGGCGCCCCGGGCACGGTATATCTGTCCCACAATCCCAGTATGACCAAGTTTGCCGAGTACTCGCCCTCCAGTGATTGGGTGAAACGGCTTCCGGCAAGCACCATCGTGGAAAACAACACGAAGGAGTGGAAAGAAAACAATCCTAATTTCCAAGCTTTCCTGAGGATAGACAGGGAAAAAAAGGAGAATGAGGGGAAATTGCCGTTTTAATGGCAATTTCTTTTTCATTTCTTGTTGGAGATGTGGAAAGGATACACTACTTTTGCTGAAAAGAAACAGGGGAATGAAAATAGTGTATATATATGATGCCATAGCACGCATAGGCGGCGCAGAAAGGATTTTAATAGATAAAATGAATTATCTGGCTGAAATTTATGGCTATGAAGTATACTTCATTACTTCTGCTCAGGGAAATCATCCTTTCTCCTTTCCTCTATCCGATAAAGTGAAGCATATAGATCTCAATGCCCGTTTCCATTTGCAATATCAATATCAATATCCTAAACGATTATGGGTAAAATGGAAGTTAGACCGGGATTTCAAACGAAAACTTAAAAAACAAATAGCATCAATAGATCCTGAAATCATAATAGGAACCACTTATTATAAAGCTGATGTCATCAGTTGTCTGCCTTGCAAAGCAAAAAAGATCATTGAATCTCACTGTGTCAAAACATATACGGGGCTTAATGATGGAGTGAAACGCAATTGGTTTATTCAGTTTATTTATAATTATTTACTCCGACAAAGTTATCATATCATTGAAAAGCGGAGTGATGCCATAGTATCATTGACATATAAAGACAGTCGGGAATGGCACAAAAATGAAACGCAAAAGTTCATCCTGCCCAACTCAATAAAAGAGATGCCTGCCTTTGGCAGCACTTGTACAGAAAAGCGGGTAATCAGTGCCGGAAGATTAATTTATGAGAAAGGATTTGACCGTTTAATAAACGCTTGGAGCAAAGTACACGAAAAGCATCCGGATTGGAAACTGGATATATACGGAGAAGGAAAAGAAAAGGAGAATTTGTTACAACTAATAAAACTGCTAAAATTGGAAGAAAACATAATTCTCCATCCATTCACTAAAGACATTTTTCAAGAATATATCCATAGTTCTATTTATGTACTACCATCCAACTATGAGGGGTTCGGCCTTGTACTGATCGAAGCGATGTCATGCGGACTGCCATGCGTTTCATTTGATTGCCCTTACGGTCCTGCTGAAATAATACAAGATAAAGAAGATGGTTTATTAGTAGAAAACAACAATATAAATCTGTTAGCAGAATCAATAAATTATCTAATTGAACATACAGACCTCAGACAAGCATACGGCAAAAAGGCAAGAGAAAATGCCCGAAATTTCCTTATAGAAAATGTGATGCCACAATGGAATGATTTATTCAATAAAATAGGATGAAAATTATATATATATGATAATATAGCCCAAATAGGCGGGGTGGAGCGGATTTTTGTAGACAAAATGAACTACTTGGCAGACAAGCTCCATCACGAAGTCTATTTAATTACTTCATCGCAGGGGAACCATCCTATTAGTTTTCCACTATCACCCCATGTAAGGCATATTGATCTTGACATTAGGTATCATATGCAATACCAGTATCGTCTTTTGAAACGCTTATGGCTGAAATTTAAGTTGAACCGACTATGCAAAAGACACCTGAAAAAAAAGAAATAGATAAAATTGACCCTGACATAATAGTATGTACAACCACTGATCTATCGACTGAAGTCTGCAAGTTGCGGTGCAGAGCAAAAAAAAGTTTTTAAATCCCATAGTGCCAAGGATTATACTCGTCTGACACAGGATTTCAAGAAAGTGAAACCAGGTTTATTGAAAGATTTAAGGAATAAATATAACACTCATAAACGTTTCCTACTGATTGAACGATGCAGTGATGTGGTGGTAACATTAACCCAAGAAGATGCAAAATCATGGAAAAATGCATCCAATGTGCATGTTATTCCTAATATGACGCAAATAATCATGCCACAAAGCAGCACTTGCGAAAAACCTCGTGTTATAGCCGTGGGAAGGCTCACCTATCAAAAAAGGATTTGACCGACTGATTAATGCATGGGGGATAGTACACAAGCAATACCCGGACTGGCGACTAGATATTTTTGGTGAAGGATTTTATAATGACACACTATATCGGCAAATAAAAGAAATGAGTCTGGAAGGAATCGTGACTATACATCCTTTTACCTCAAACATATTACAAGAATATTCCAATAGTTCCATATTCGCACTAAGCTCTAATTACGAAGGGTTTGGGCTGGTTCTCATAGAAGCAATGGGTTGTGGATTGCCTTGTGTTTCTTTTGACTGTCCCAATGGTCCCTCTGAAATCATTAAGCATAAAGAAGATGGATTTCTTATTAAAAATGGAGATATACAAGGTTTTGCCGAAGCTCTTTGCCATTTGATAACAAATGAAAAGACACGAAAAGAGTTTGGCAAACGAGCCAGGCAGAATGTAATGCGTTATGCTCCGGAAAATGTAATGCCGCAATGGGAACTATTATTTAATCAATTAACACAATAAAGCTTTTGATTATGAAATATCTCTCCATTATAGTTCCTGTTTACAATGTAGCACTTTACATTAAAGCCTGTATTGATGGTTTCTGTCAACAAGGAATAGAAGAAGATGATTTTGAAATTATTTTAATCAATGACGGAAGTACCGACAACAGTTTGCAGATTATTACAGATATAGAAAAAGAGCATACCAACATCCTCATTCTCACACAAAAAAATCAAGGAGCATCCGTCAGCAGAAACCAAGGAATAATATATGCCCAAGGGAAATATATATTACTCGTTGATTCTGACGATTTACTGATACCTAATACCCTATCACATTTTCTGGAATACGCCCAACGACATGATACCGACATGATTCAAGGGAAATTTATCAAGTTAGACAATGTAGGGATTAAAAAATTTCCTTTCCCCACAACTATCTCTCCTCATACAATGGAAATACCAACAAAAGATGGAGAAGCAGGATTTATAGAAAATTATTGCCCGCAAGAAAGCTATGCAGTTCTATATTTATACAAAAAGACTTTTTTAATAGAGAATGGACTCTTTTTTATGGAGCATAAATATTTTGAAGATATAGCTTTCACTGTAAATTGCTTACTAAGAGCAAAATGCTTTGCATCATTGCCCATATTGTTTTATATATATCGGCAACATAGCAATTCCATCATGTCTACCATGAATACAACAAAATTATATTCAATGAATGATATTATTGAAAACCTTTACTCTTTATTAAACGAAAGGCATCTCAGTAACAAAGGCATGCAGAAACTAAAAGATAGTATCTACGCCAGCTTTTCTGTGAATTTATGGTATCTATCGCATTACAGGCAACTCTACCCGTATCGTAAAGAAATAATAAATGACTTGAAACGAAAGGTACCCAACCTATCTTTTCATAATTCATACAAACAACGATTAGTGAGCTTTTGCTTTAAATATATACCCTCACTGTATATCAGTGCCAGATATTACTCTACACGCAATAAATATTAGAGAAGCATGAAAATATTATTTCTCGTATATCACGGATTGTCCAACTATAGCGGAATCAGTAAAAAGATTCTGGAACAAGTAAAAGGATTGGAAGAAAACGGACATGAAGTCCACCTATGTACCTATATAGTAGAGGAAAACGGACATAGGAAAAGAATAATAGATAATCAAGAGATAGAAGATTTGGGAACAGGAATTATGGCCAAGCTTAAAAAAGATGTTGCTATAGTTCCATATTGGGCTATATAAGGAAACAACATATAGAGTTGGTATATGTCCGTTCCTTTCATAACGCCAATCCTTTTACAATACATCTCTTTAAACAAATAAAAAAGTGGGGAATAAAAGCCGTAATGGAAATACCTACTTATCCATATGATGCAGAATATACCGGTGCCGACCGACGAGTACGACTGAGCCTAGCGATAGACAAACTATACAGGCGAAGACTGGCAAAGCAGATGACAGCCATTGTGACATATGCTGATACCAAAAAGATTTTCGGACAAAGAACAATTTGTATTTCTAATGGTATTGATTTTTCTACTCTGCCTTTAAGAGTCCGACAAGCAAATAAGGATATTCATTTGATAGGTGTGGCAGAAGTGCATTATTGGCATGGATATGACAGAGTAATACACGGAATAGGAGAATACTACAAGAGGCCTCACGACAAAAATGTTTACTTCCACATTGTAGGAGGAGTAGCTCCATCAGAAATGTATGATACTGCGCAAGCACCCGGATTTGACAGGTATATCAAGCAATACGGCATTGAGAAACAGATCATTTTTCACGGTCAGAAATATGGAGAAGAACTGGATGAGTTATTTAATGGCGCCGACTTTGCCATAGGAAGCCTGGCACGCCATCGCACTAAAATAGATAAGATCAAGACCTTGAAAAACCGGGAATACGCAGCACGCGGTATCCCCTTTATTTATTCGGAAACAGACGAAGACTTTGACCGGATGCCATATGTACTGAAAGCACCGGCAGATGAAAGCCCTGTTTCCATCCGAGCTATTATTCAGTTTTATGAAGCATTGAATAGCACCCCCGAGCAGATCAGGGCTTCCATAAAACATTTATCGTGGAGAAATCAGATGGAACAGGTAATTAATGAATTATAGCCTCTTATGTGTAATACAAATAATAAATTAAGAATAGCATATTGTACTCCTTCTCTTTATATATCCGGAGGAGTTGAAAGAGTCTTGACTACCAAAGCAAATTATTTGGCAGAGATAGAAAAACATGATATATACATCATATTGACTGATGGAAAAGATAAGGCTCCCTATTATCCATTATCACCCAAAGTGCAGGTTATTCAATTGAACATCAACTTTGAAGAAATATGGAATCTTCCTTTCTGGAAAAAAATAGTAGTTTACCCAAAAAAACAACACATTTATAAGCGGAAATTAAAAGAAACATTGTTTACCATTAAGCCCGACATCACAATTTCTTTGTTAAGACGTGAAATCAACTTTATAACTTCTATCAAAGACGGCAGCAAAAAAATAGGAGAATTACATGTAAACAGGAAGAACTATCGTAACTTTGAAGAAAACGAAACGAATTTCGTCAAAAACATTTTTTCAAAGCTATGGATGATGAGCCTTGTCAGACATCTTAAAAAGCTAGATCGGTTTATCGTCTTGAGCAGTGAAGACAAGGAGAATTGGCATGACTTACACAATGTGAAAGTAATTAGCAATCCATTACCTTTTCAAACAGAACAAACCAGTAATCTCACAGAACATCAGGTAATAGCTGTGGGAAGATACACCTATCAAAAAGGATTTGACCTTTTGTTGAAAGCATGGAAAATAGTTAGTAAACAATATCCGGACTGAAAACTATATATATATGGGAAAGGAGATAAGACAGAATATCATCAGCTAGTGCAAGATTTGAAATTAAATAATATATTTCTCGAAAATGCCACATCGAATATCATCAATAAATATGGTGAAAGTTCTATCTTTGTACTAAGCTCCAGATTTGAAGGTTTCGGCATGGTTATAGCAGAAGCAATGGCTTGCGGAGTTCCTGCTGTTTCATTTGCCTGCCCCTGCGGTCCTAAAGATATAATAAAGAATGGGTGCGGTGTTGCTGGTGCAATGCAGCAAGTCCGGTTTTATTTTCTTCAGTGCCAGAGGCAGTCCCACTTGTTCCCACAGCGGGTAGGAGGGGTAGTTCACGGGCACTATGTGCACATTCACTGATTCTTGCAGGCAAATATCTTCTCCGGGGTACACCAGTATGAAGTATTCATTCTGTTTGTCTATCTTTTGTAGCTCTCTGATGGTTTCCAAGGCTACATAGTCCATGCCGTGTTTTTCCCTTCTGAATATCCGTTGGGCTTCTATTGCTATTTTCATGTGTCGCTA
>Ga0192234_1205_pt1 | contig 11682 bp, 11 predicted proteins | sample Koala_Koa27_B3_FD_131232 | JGI IMG/M metagenome (GOLD analysis project Ga0192234, IMG submission 131232) | Enriched cells from koala feces incubated with labeled cellulose particles, San Francisco Zoo, California, United States - Koala_Koa2-7_B3 ...
TGCGTATAATAGAGGGTGCGCAGCCGATTCTTGAAGCGTTCCATGTCTACGGGCATCTCCGTCCGTCCACAGCGGATGCGCACTTTCAGTTCGTCCTTATCCTTCGGGATTATCAGGCCGTAACCTTCCGAAAAGTCGCCCAGCGGCTTGCCGTCCTTCATCAGGTAGCAGATACTGAACGCGCGTATGCCGTCCAGCCCCCTCAGCTCCTTGTACAGCCCGTATTCCGTATATTTCCGGTCCGCCGTCACGATACGGGTTCCGTCTTCCGAACCTTCCAGCCATTCTTCGGGCGAAAGTCCCGAGGTCAGCCGTTCCTCTTCCGTACAGATGTGCGCCGCTCCCGAAAGGTAGCGGAGTATCGTGGCGTATATCCGGGCGAGCAGGGCCGTGACATCGCATCCCGGCTCCGCCTCCAGTTCGGCCTGGAACTCCAGCTTGTCCTGCTGCACCGCCGCCACATCATTCAGACGCTCGCACAGGTTGCGGTGCCGGTTGTAAATCTCCTTTATGCACTTCACAATGTACGCCTCGTTTTCCTCTTCAAAAGGCGACAGTGTGAAACTCACATTGTATCCGCCTTTCTCGTCCGCGCATTCCACCGTCACATTCTCTATCTCACGGATGCGGGTGAGCAGCAGCCTGCGGTAATCCTCCGTCGTTACAGGGGTGGTGGTATATACTTCTTCGGGCGGAAACAGGCCGTAGCGTTCCATGCGGAAGCCGCCCTCTTCCGTCGTCAGATAGTCGGCGAGGGGGAATCCCAGTTTGTAGTCTAGTTCCGCCAGCGCATAGTTGGCTACATCCGCCAGGGTCACGCCGGGGTCGTGCGCGTTGAAGTCCGTCCATACGTTTCCCGACAGCCGCTGTACTTCCTCCAGTGTCTGTGCCTGCAGGCGCGAGAACAGCTCGTCGCCCTCCGCCTGTTGCCTGATGAATGGCTGTTTCCGCTCTTCACCCATTATTCTTCATTTTTAATTCTTCATTCCTGATTTTCTACGCCTTGTACATCTCCACAATCCTGCACTGCACCTCTCCGCCAAGTTTTTTCTTCGTGCGCACCTGTAGTCTTGAACTGCCGTCCCAACGCAGCCGGACACAGCCCGACCATCCCCACCAGTGCTTTTGCGGTGATTCTATCCGCTGCTCCATCTTGTTCATCCACAACGCCGTTGCCCGTGTCAGCCGACAATACTCCATGTCGTCATTGTAGGAAGCATAGAGGCCGAACACGCGGCAGTTAGAATCCTCTTGCGTAAAATCCACGGGCACATCGTGCCATTTCTTGTCAGCGGGAATTGTAAAATATCCATCGTCACTTACGGGCTTGGGGGCATCGCCGCCGTGCGTCGTCACGGTCTTGTCCTGTGAAATCTCGACGACCGCTTCCTCGTCCCGGTTGCTGATGACGAGACGCTTGTCCTCCGTCACGCTGATAGTCCATGCGGGCTTTGCCCCGCTGTCTTCCGGTTCCTCCATGAAGAGGGTGATGTCCAGCCGCCCGTTCCTTGCGGGATGGAAAGCCCAGCCGGTGGCGGTTTGTTCCACCTGCCCGTCCTCGGCGATGTTAGCCATGGAGTCTATCAGTTCGGCGAACTGCTCTTCTGTAGGGACTTTGCCCTTCTTGAAAAACTCTTTCAGCGCCTTCCTCTTTTGTCTGATGATATTTCTGTCCATAAGTTCTTTATTTTATGATGAAGCTGCTTCCGATCTCGATATTCTCGATACCGTAATCGGGAGAAAGCAGGATGATTTCTATTTTGGGTATCAGTACATTCCACGGATGACTGCCTTTTATCTCGATGTCCTCGCTGTTAAAATTCACGATGGAGAGGCTGGCGCTGCCGACTCTCAACTCCGCCACCGCTTGCAAGTCCTCGTGGTTGGCCATCCGTGAGTGCAGTTCCTTGTAGGAGAAGCTTTGCTGTAGCTCGGGGATTTCCCCCTTGCTCTTCCACGGCGCAAGATAGTTTCGTGCCAGTACGGTGAGGTTACGGATCACCTTACCTTCGTCCCGCACGTTTTCACGCAATACTGCCTTGCAGAATACTCTTATTTCCTGATACACCGGATTCATCACCTTCAATCGGACAAACGGAGAGACATATTGCCGCACCGTCCGTTCAATCTCCGTCAGTTTCCATGAGGGAGAAAGATAGTATTGCCCGTCCTCTGAGGGGCTGAAAACGATGAGATATACCGTCTGTTTCCCTTTTTCGGAACAAGGCAGACATACCGCCTTGTCCACTTCGGGAAAGTGCTCCAGTACGATCTGCTCATAATCCCGGACATTGACCGCCCTGTGGCGGTTGCCGATGCGTGAGGTCAGATGTGCCAAGAGTCCGCTCTCTGTTGCAGCAGGCCTGCCGCCGAATCCGGGCAACGGCTGGGTGATACTCTCTATTCGTCCGTCCGCTTCCGGCATTTCCTGTATCGTTCCGGCGGGCAGCGGTTGTCCGTCCCCGTTCTGTGCCGTCAGCAGGATGCAGTTCGTCCATACGCCGCGGATGGCGAGGCAGGAATCAGTATCGCCTTTTACCGAGACGCGCAGCCGGACCTTTCCGTCCCGGCCCATGCCGCTTTCAGCCAGCTTTTCGGGCAGCCTGATTTCGATGAATCCGCTTTGTGTCAGTCCGCAGGTCTCTTCGCTGGTCACCGATCCGGCAGGAAGTTCCGTCCAAACGTTCCCTTTCCGGTATTCCCAGACCAGGCTGACACCCTTTGTGGGTTCGGACATCTTAAAGGGAATCTTCTCCTTGGGCAATGCCATATCCAGATACATCCGCAGGTTCCGCTCACCTGCCGCATGGATGAATGAGAAATACAACGCCTTGTCTTCCCCATTGGCCGGGCGGCTCTTGAAACAGGTTTCGCTGCCGTCCGGGAGCGCTATTAATTCCGGTTCGGGAGCGGCAGGCATCCTTTCCACCGCCTCGTATTCCAGCTCCACATCCGCCAGTACCGGCACCAGCGGCTCTTGCGGCAGTTCTTTTCTGTGCTTCTCCTTGCACCGGCTGTTGTGGATCATGATGTCGGTAAACCGCTTGCGGTATTCGTCCGTACCGAAGCCGATGGAAGGAGAATGCAATGTGGCACGGAAGAATCCGTCCTTGTCGCGGCTGTAGTCATAGCGGGTGCCTGACAAGTGCATCACTGCATTCTGTCCGGGAAAATCAAAATGTATATCGGCAGGGCATAGCTTCCCTTCTCCGTCAAACCGGAAAAGCGGTTGGGGTTCGTCCTGGCACATGTGCCAGTTCTCCTTTTCCTGCCATTCCGTACTGATCCGGAAAGAGGCTGCATTTACACCGTAGACTTTATACCTGTCGTCAAACTCTTTCTTCGTATCGGACATCTTTTGCCAGATGCCCTTCAGCCGGACTCCGGTCAGGGGCTTCATCCCCATTTCCTCGTTGCCGAACAGGAACCATGCGCCGCGTTCCCCTTGTATGCCGAAGGGCTGGAACGGTTGCGTGGTGTCCACTTCGCCCAGTTCGTTGTAGAATGTGAAGTTGCGTATTCCCTTTACACGTGTCCGTATCTCCACTCCGCCGGTTTCAATCCGGCTTGCCAGGTCGTAGGGGCAATTCTCTTCGGCGGTCAGTATGCGCAGTACGGGATAATCCGTACGCTTTCCGTGCGTCTCTTCGCTGCACGCCGTCGGCAGCGTTCCGTCCCGTCCGATGGTGAAGCTGAAGCACAGCTTGCCGCCACCGGCGAAGCACTTGCCGTCCTGCTCCGCCCAGCCGTCCTCACTGCTGAGATGGAAGGTAAAGCCTTTTATTTCTTGTCCGTCCGGCGGTAACACGGCGGCGGTGCCTGCCTTTATGTCGAAAGATACGTTTACTTCCCGTTCTCCTTCGTTCATGATGAACATGGCGGATTCGATCTGCCAGCCGAAAGCCAGCGCCTCGCCTTGCCCGGCGTCGAACAATGTTGTGGCGGTGGGGGCATCCTCCGGGTTAACAGTCTGCCTGCGTATGCCGGTTGTCCTGCCTGCCTCATCCGTTATGAGGTACACGGCTTCCACCTCCGCACACTGCATGGGGCTGACCGTTTCGTCTTTTGTCGTCCGGTACATCAGGTCTTCGCCTTCGGCATTCTGCCCGGCGGCAAATCCTTGCCCGGCTTTCAAGGTGCATTTTTCTGTGGGGCGGACTATGATATAGGCATTATCCTGTACCACGGCCTCCGGCTTCACGTGCAAGATGTCATTCCGATAGAGTGCAGGAATCTCTGCCAGGCGGTTGTCGAAAGACCGGGCGATGCCGCAATAGTTCTTCACGAAGGCAACGAGCAACGACAAGGCCCCGTCCACATCGCCGCCGCTCTCTATCTGCTCCAGATAATAACCGGCGTGTTCCTGTATGGACCGTACGGTGCGCAGCATGCGGTAATACCCCTGCTTCTCCGCCTCGTCCTTCGCCGGAGGCGACTTTTCCAGGCTGTCCCTGATTTGGACGGCTACTGCCACGGCAGGGCTTTCATTCCGCCCCGTCTTCCAGCTCTTGCCGATAAATGCTTCGAGTCTTGCTATCCACCTTTCGATATCGGCTCCCAGCTTGCCCTCGAAGGCGGTTTCTCCGGTAGTGCCCTGCACGTCCGCAAAGCTCTCCTCGTAGCCGGACAGCCGTTTCCGCATGATGTCGGCAACCACGGTCAGCACATGGTTCTCCAGCAGGGGGGGGCGAGTGTGCCTTCCCGTCCGTCGTCGTCACGATAGTCCAGGCTTTTGCCGTAACGGACTGTCCGGTGCATCAGCCGTTGCCACTCGCTTTCCATCGCCCGGAGTTCATCCGGATGCGCAAGGTCGGTTTCGTAGTCGGTGCGGAGCGTGCCGCTGTGTATGTCGTTTGTTGCCATATAGTTCGTTTTTATATGTTTCTATTCCATATAGGCTTTGGCAGATTGAAAAAAAGGAAACTGCTTCCCCGATCATATTCAGTGACCGAAAGAAAGCGGAATAATGGAATGAAACCAATGTTTATGCCGGAATACCGTTTTCGTAGAGGTATTCCGGATCAAAACCTATTTCATTGTTCCAGTCAATGGTGAACGGGTCGATGGTAAACCGCTTGAAATAATCCAAGTTTTTCAGCTTCCGGCAAATGCCCTTGGTCAGTTCTCCCGAGAAGTCAACTAGTTTTTCTACCCCGTTACTGAACAGGATGCGAAGCGTATAGCCTTGTACATACTCCGCTTTACGGACGGTAAGAATTTCATTTGTTTCCATATATCTCTGTTTATCTTAATGGTTCTATATTGGGGGAGCTTTCCTGCGGGACAGACGTTCCCTATTATCAAGCAGCTCCTTTATGAAAGGTTTGCTACATTTCACTTTTAACCTTGTTTCTCCCATTATTCCTTTTTCCCCAATCTGTCAAAGAGCGCATTTTATTCACCCATGTGCCGGTACGGGTGTCCTTTTCCCGGCTCTACAGCATCGACTTGTCTCTTTTCTTTGCCTCCGCCCGTGTGCTGCGTGCCGCCAGTGTGGCATTCGCCTGGTCGATTATCACATTCACACGATTGATGAACGCGACATACGCGGCTTCGCCATTGACGAGGGCGAGGGCGTTGACACGCCCCACCAGCGCGCGGTAGGCAGCATCGGATTCGGTGCGTGCCTGCCTCGTGATGCCGATGATGCGGGTGGATGCTTCGGCGTCGCGGGCGGCGGTGGCGGCCATAAACTCGTCATAGCGGGTTTGGAGTTCAGTTACCCAGGCGTCGATGTAGATTTGCTTCTGCTTCTCGATGCCCAAGGCGGCGAGGTCTTGCAGCAGGTTGTGCAGGCGGCCATACTCTTCGTTGTAGGGCATGGAGGTGACGTTGCCGTATTTCCGTACCAGGTCGTAGGCTTCGGTGGCGGTGGCGCGGCAGGCCTCTGCGGGATGGGTGAGCATCACCTTCACCTGGGCGTTGAGGCCGCTCCATGCGGCATCGGCCAACTCGTCGGCACGGGTCACGGCGGCGGACTGCGAGTTGCGGGCACTGCCTTTCAAGGCATCATCGAAAGCGGTGAGGGCGGCTTTGTAGCTGTCCACCATCGGCTTGTCGGCTTCCACGGTGAGCAGGGCGGTTTCGGCTTCGATGCGTTTCTGGAAGCCGAAGTCTTCTTCTATGCGAAGACGTGCGATATTGAATTCCTTAATCTTGTTCATGACTTGTTTCTTTTAATGGTTATTTTTTGTTGTTATTTTGAGTCGGCAAGGCAACTTTTTGCAAAAGTACGCTGCTGACTGAGTTTTCAATGCTTTTTTCCGGAAAAATGGACTGTCGATCGGAGTCGGCAATGCTTTTTTGCGGAAAAGTGGGGTGTCGACTGAGTTTTCGGTATGTTTTTGCCGAAAGTTGGGGTGCCGACTGGGAACAGATAAACTCCTGATGACAACCGTCCTGCCAAAAGCGGTAGCTCGTTATCTTTCTGTCGTTGGCACCGGCAAAACGGAAACGGTCAAGCATCCACTCACGGCGGCTTTCCTGCGGGTCTGTTTCCAGTTCCGCCAATATCCGTTTGCTGGTGAACTTCTTGAAGTCACGCACGATGTCCGCCACCGTCTGTTCTCCGGTAGCACTGACAATGGCATGCAAGTGGTTGCTCATCAGCCCCCAAGCATATAATCTCAGCCCTTTCCGCTGCTGATAATACGCCAACGAGTCCAAGACAATATGCTTGTACTTCGGACGGGTGAAGATGTCCACCCAGTCCACCACCGTGGCAGTGATGAAGTAATGCTCATCCAATATTTTGTTCGCTGTGTTCATATTTTGATCCGTTTACTTCTTGCTTAGTTACAATCTTTACTTGTTTCATTCGTTCAATCGGATTACAAATCATAACTGGTTGAAAGATAACATCTGTTAGTTGTTTAACTTAATATACAATGTGATTTAAGAGTTAATCCTCTTTTAAACATTACTTTTCAAAAAGAAAATGTACAAAATCATGTTGTTATCTTAAATAATTTAATCTTTCAGAATCTTTCGACCACTAGTGATTACAAATCCGTCGAAACGGGTAAATTATCTTCGATGATTCCGGTCTTTGGGAACTTTGAACGCGGCTCAATATTGTTTAGGAGGGATTGAATCAAAGTTAATACCAAAGATATCCAAATTTTTTTTGCCAAATCTAACCCATTGTTTACAAACATCACATGGATACTTGATTGGTCCTCTTTCATAATCTTTAGCACCTTCTGGAAAAATAATATAATCAAATGTAGTTCCATCAATAACATGACCTCCATTCTGCATCAATACTAATAGTCTTGATAATGCATTGGGTTCTGCACATTTGAACGGAGTTCTATTTTTTTCAACTATTTCTTTTACCAATTGCCGTTTTCCCTCTACATCGGCATAATAATAGTAATATACATCTTTTGGATGTACTATCTTTTGAAAGTAGGTTTTAAAAGTTTCCTTTTCTCCATGAATACTTTCCATATTCCTTTTGGTTTCATCAGATTGACCACTTTGACCTGTGGCCTCTATCTCATTTTTATATTTTATTTTTATTGTTGCAAGCTGACTTACGTTGACACCTCTGTGTATTCTTTTTCTTTTATTCCCTGTCGAAAGAATTCGTGAAACCTTCTCCCTATTCTGTCTCGCCTCGTACATACTCATAAATTTTTAAGATTACTACTCCATTAAAACCTCTTGAAAGGTAGCCGCTGTTGGAGCGACCACCTTTGATATATTATTATTCTATCACCGGACCATCTTCTTCGGTGTCGGCGGGAAGCTCTATCCATTCCGGTTCCCCGCTCAATCGGATTTGCAATCCGATTGTTTTGAGTATAAGGATTTCTAATCCGCAATATCCACATTCAACATCCCCTTCCCTCCTGCATAATCCACTGCCGAACTATACAAATACTCCTCCTGTCGGGCAACAATCTCTTGCCGTACCGGATTGTCGTGGATATAGTTCAACTTCTGCCGGTAGAAGTCATGCGAATAGATGAGTTCCGGATGATAACCGTCCTGCCAAAAACGATAGTTCGTTATCTTCTTGTCATTGGCACCAGCAAAACGGAAACGGTCGAGCATCCATTCGCGGCGGCTTTCCTGCGGATCGGCTTCCAACTCTGCCAATATGCGTTTGTTGGTGAACTTCTTGAAGTCGCGCATGATGTCGGGCAATGTTTGCTCGCCTTCGGCACTGACGATGGCGTGCAGGTGATTGCTCATCAGCACCCATGCATAAATCTTCAGTCCTTTCTGTTGCTGGCAGTAAGTTAAAGATTCCAATAGAATGTGTTTGTACCTCGGACGGGTGAAGATGTCCACCCAATCCACCACTGTGAGGGTGATGAAGTACAATTCATCCAAGATTCTGTTCGCTGTGTTCATATCCTCTTTTTGTTTTGTTACTGCTTCCTTTCTTTGTTTTGTTCTTTGTTCACTTTGTTCAATCGGATTTGCAATCCGATTGCATTTAGTATAAGGATTTTTAATCCGCTTAATACTTGCTCTACTTTAAATTTTCGGATTGCAAATCCTTATACTCACAGCCGTCGGATTACAAATCCGACGGAGCGGCCATTAATGACCTACTGGTCCTATTTTGTCTTGCTCATATTTTTTATCGTTCACCGTAACTCCAGCTTTAATGGTGACGGTGCCACAAGTACCCACATACCCGACACCTATATGGTCCGCATTGACTCCACCGGTGGCTTTGACAACGGTATTCGACCCGGAGATAGTGATATCACCACATCTTCCGTTATTCGCTGACTCCAATTCCCGGTCCATTGGAGTCATAGCATATGGCTGTTATGTTTCCTCCGTTAATAATAATGTTTCCAGAACCGCCCTCGGTACTACCGCAACCAATAGCTGCCGCTCCCCAGTTCTGCTGCTTTCCCGCAGTTGCATTAATAGTTCCTCCATTTATGGTGATAGTTCCGAAATATCGTCCATAGCCCGCTCCTGTAGCATAAGAACCAATTCCTGAAGCATATTGTCCATTAGCTATAGCATTTATTTCTCCACCATTGATAATAAGGCTTGCTCCGTAAATTAGGCCCAAACACCCATTGAACGTATTGTTTCCACCTGTCAGTGTCAGTTTGCCATCTCCATTGATAGTCAATGTACTTGCACTACCGGTAACGACTAACGGGCATGATGAGACATCTAGGGAAGAACCCTTAATGTCATTCGTACCCTCCAGCGTAATAGTTGCATTACCCGTGACCGCAATAGTATGTGCTGTAACATCAGTGCTAGTAGGTGCTGTGAGAATGACATTCTTCAGCACAACGTCTGCCCCTTTGTTGATAACAATCTTTTTTTGAAGAGCTTGACTTTTTCCGTCTATAAGCACGTACTCCCCATCGTTAACGGTGTAAGGATTGGCGGACTCTGAGGTCAAGTCAACGATAACCCTCCTACTAACTGTCAGATTTATCGTGTGTACCATTGCTTCTACGGGCATGATACCACCATTATACAAGGTACACTCCCCGCCGTTCACTTGAAAGGTGGTTATCTCATAGCCGGGCACTACATTGGCTTCCCAATACCCTATTACGTCCCCGCTCATGACAGGCATCATCGTTACCCATCCTTCTTTCGAGCTTTCAACCGGACTGACCGCACCTTTCTGGTGGGTGCACTGAGTGTAGCTCTGTATCTTTATGTCAGTCACCTTGCCGGCTTGGTTGCCTTTCAGCACCACACGCACTTTAGCGAGCTGATGTTTAAAAGACAAGGAAACCTTCGTACCAAAGTTTACCCCGGACGAGGTGCTTTTCAGCACATATGCCAGTCCTCTACTTTGGTTGGAAAGGTCTACGGTGCTACCCTCGGTATAATCGGAAGAGAGGTGCCATGCCGTGATGGTCTGAGAGTCTTTAGAAGTCCAGTATGCCGGTTGGGATTGTGCTTCGTTGATAGAACCGTCGTCGTTCAGCACATACGTGCCGGGATTGCCGTCTCCTATCTGCACTTGGAATTTATCTCCCCCCTGCCACACGCTGCTGTTTCCATCGGGACTTTCCGCCACGCGGGTTTGCGGCGCATGGCTTGCACCCCACGGCTGTTCGCCTACCTCGGCACTTAGGGAGACGGACGAAATCTCCAACGGATATTTGCCTTCGGGCAGGGCGTTGCTGTCCGCCGGTTCGTCCTGCGTGCAGGCGGCGAGAAGCAGGGCTACTGCTATTGCAGAAAATGTTCTAAAAAATTTGCTGTTCATATTGCTATACATTATATTATACATTTGTTCCTTCATTCAGATAAAACGGATAAACCATGTTGTTGCGGTTGTTGGTGCGAATCACGGTGTAGGTGAGGCGTATCAGCAGCACGCCCTCCGCAGGCTGTTCTTCGAACGTCACTTCCTCCAGCGTGATGCGTGGCTCGAAGAGGATGATGGCACGGGTGATGTCGTTCCGCATACGGATGGTGGTTTCCGTGGTTATCGGCTCGAAAGCGTAGCGGCGCAGTGGGCAGCCGTAGTCGTAACGGTTCACGCGCTCGCCGGGCGAGGTATCGAACAGCACGCGTAGGCTTTCCTCAATGTCCTGCTCGTAGGCGGACATCCGCACGCCCTCGGCGGCTATCACAGGCGGGAAGCTCCAGCCGCGGCCCAAAAACGCTTCATTGTGCAATAGGTTTTTCAGTTCATCCATATCTCATATATTCCTTTTTATCCGGTTTATCCTCCAATCATCACCGTAGGGCATCCGGCCACTATCGTGCCGCCATGCGCGGTGCTGTCGCCCATGCGTGCGGCAGGCCTTCCGCCTATCATCACCGTGGACGAGCCTTTTACTATCACATCCGGCGGACCTACGCAGACGCACATATCGCCTACGACGGCTGCCGGCTGTTTCCCTATCAATACATTCGGCACACAAGGCCCAGTTATCGGACCGCCCACATGGGGTATCGGCGAGGGAAACGCCGGGGTCTGCAGGGGGCAGGTGTGCATATCGTAAGGGGGACAGAACGAAATGATTAAATTTATAATGTCCTCCTTTTCCCTTAAAACGCTTATACATAAGCTATAAGTTAGATTTTAATAAGCAGATAGATAAAAACGAAAACTTTACTTTGCTTTACATCTGCTTTACTTTTGATCGTGGATCGTTCTCGTTTGAACGCTTGAACATTGACAAAGATAATAAGTTTCGGCTCGTTTCGATGTTTATTTATTCATAAGCGCACCCGTTTTCTTTATATAGCCGTTTGAGCCTGTTTGCGTGGGTTTAAACGGCTTTTTTTGTTTGTGCTGGATAAATATCTCCTCCTGTCAAATGAAAACCTGACACAGCTCACGGATTAAATTTTGCGCATCGAAAGTTTTTACGATTTCTCACTCTCTTTTTTCGATTGGTTACAGTTAAGGATATAGTGTTGCATATAGTCAAAAAAAACGAAAATACTCGCATGGATGCAGTTTTGGATACAGTTTTGAAGCAAATAAAAAGGGTAATTAATATATGTGACGCTCCCGAAATACTCTTTTTATATTCTTTTTTTAAAGGATTGGGAGGTACAAATTACCACTAAAATAAACTTTTAAAGTCTTTGAAAATATACTGTTATAGTTCTGATTAATAATCATTTAATACAGCTCTCTGTTTTTAATGGTTTTGTGTAATGTGTGTGGCGGTATCTGTATCCCTGATCGTGTGTGATGTGTTAATATTTTGGTAC
>Ga0192234_1211_pt1 | contig 11434 bp, 11 predicted proteins | sample Koala_Koa27_B3_FD_131232 | JGI IMG/M metagenome (GOLD analysis project Ga0192234, IMG submission 131232) | Enriched cells from koala feces incubated with labeled cellulose particles, San Francisco Zoo, California, United States - Koala_Koa2-7_B3 ...
CCAACGATGAAAGTGTACAGATTCCTATGCGTGTTTTATGCAAAACTCATATTGATCCTTACTTGTTCTGCATTGACTAATTTGCTTAATGCATACTATTACTACAAAGAAAGGAAACTGTTAAGCACACATAAATGCATGAAAACATTATGGAGTAACTTTACAATCCTACGCCTAGTCATTAAAGAGGAAGAAAAAGAGGTTTATAAAAATTTCAGGAAACTCATTGACAAGGTATCAACGAATCATTATCTTGAAAGAAAAAACAAAAAGTTGTCTTATGTTGATTTATTTATCAGATTCACAGAACCATAATTTTGATTAACTTTGAAGTCAAAAGGCGAAATGCCCAAAGTCTAGCCACTTGACACTTCGCCTTAATCGAAAAAACTTAATAGTTCTTTGTCATGCTGAAAAATACGAAATCAAACCCCGTTCCCAAAAGGAATGGGGTAAAAAAGCTCTAATCGAAAGATTTTTAACTTTATTTCAATGTTAATGGGCTTAGCCTGACGGCTATGGGATTGAATCCGCCCGAATGCATCCACAAATACACCATTCGGATGTTATCGGGCAGATTCAATCTGCCCCTACGGTGGACGGCAATGTTATTCATTTCCATCCCAAAATGAATTAATCCTTATACTACTTACTAGCCTTCAACTTATCCTGCAACTCCGGTCGAGGCACCCCCAACTCTATTGCTTTCTCAAAAGCCACATAAGCCTCTCTTTTCTTCTTCTGACTCAAATAGATCTCCCCGCACATTACATAAATTTCCGCATCATTCGGATCTATTTTCGCAGCTTCCTCCAAATCCAGCAAAGCCAAATCGGGTGTATTCATCTCCACCTCCAAAGTCGCGCGCGCTTTCAAATACGAAATATCCCTGGGATTATCAGATACCAATCGGTTAAAATCCTCCAATGCCTCCCGATACTTCAATTCTTTCTGATTCAGCAACGCTCTTCCCAATCGTGCCGTATTATTTCCCGGCTCCTCCTGCAATAAGGTATTATAATCTATCCTCGCCCCCTTATAATCACGACGTTGCATATAGATATAAGCGCGATACAATAACGCTTCCTTATTCGTTTTATCTATATCTATCACATTGCAATAATCCACATAAGCCTTATTGAACAAATTCTTTTCCAGATAAAGCGAAGCGCGGTTCAGCAAAGTAACCACAGAATAAGGAGTGATATTTAGCGATAACGAATAAGAATCTATCGCATCATCTATTTTCCCCATTCTTCTCTGAACAGTTCCCAAATTGGTAAATAGCAATGCATTACGCATGTTGGCAGGATCCATTTTCAACGCCTGCTTAAATAAACTTTCCGATTGTTTCAAACTATCCTTTCGTGCCGCATCCAGTGCACGTGTTATAAGTTCGTCATAGGTCTGTGCCTGCAACTGGTGGCATACGCACAACAAAATAAGATAACATAGTATCCGTTTCATCCGTTTTTCTCTACTGATTGATATTGGTTGCAAAGGTAGGCGAAACTTTAGCGGTATTCCTTTAGTTTAATTAAAAAAAGCATAAGGTAAGTTTCGCCTTTCAAAGCGGATTCCGTATATTTGGCACACCATTTTAGAAATAAACAAAACATGAAAGTAGAAAAAGCCATATTTGCCGCCGGATGCTTTTGGGGCGTGCAGCATCAGTTTGAACGTGTACCGGGAGTACAGAATACAACAGTAGGTTATACCGGTGGACCGGAAGAAACCCCTACTTATACACAAGTCAAAGCCCATATGACGCATCATGTAGAAGCAATTCTGGTAGATTATGATGCAGATATGGTTTCGTACACCGACCTCTGCAAACTATTCTTTGAAATACATGATCCTGCACAGACGGACGGCATTGGTCCAGACTTAGGCCCTCAGTATCGAAGTGTCATTTTCTATCTGGATGAAAAACAGAAACAGGAAGCTGAAGCAGTGATAGAATTACTCCGTTCCAAAGGACATAGGGTAAACACAAAATTGCGTCCTGCCGAAAAGTTTTGGGAAGGGGAAGAATATCACCAACGCTATTATGAAAAAACAGGCAGGGAACCGTATTGCCACATACGGGTAAAGAAATTTTAAAAGACAGATTATTTCTTGTTATCATACAACTGTAGGGGCAGATTGAATCTGCCCGAAAACACTCCGAAGGGTATATTTACGGATGCATTCGGGCGGATTCAATCCGCCCCTACAGGTTTTATGCCTTCTTAATATAATCTACCATCCAGGCACCCACTTCTTTCGTACCATATTTAGCACCGCCTTCCACTTGAATTTCAGGAGTGCGCACATTTTCATCCAAAGAAGCATCTACAGCCTTACGAATCAAAGCCCCTTCTTCTTTAAGGTCAAAATACTCAAACAGCATAGCCACAGACAAAATCTGAGCCAACGGATTGGCAATATTCAAACCTTTTGCCTGCGGCCATGAACCATGAATCGGTTCAAACACCGGAGTACTTTCACCTGTAGAAGCGGAAGGAAGCAAGCCCATAGAACCGCTGATTACAGAACCTTCATCTGTCAAAATATCACCAAAGGTATTCTCTGTTACCATCACATCAAAGAAACAAGGCTCTTGAATCATCTTCATGGCAGCATTATCCACAAACATATAGTCAGTAGTCACTTCCGGATACTGAGGAGCCATTTCCTGTGCAATCTGTCTCCACAAGCGAGAAGATGCCAGCACATTTGCCTTATCCACCACAGTAAGGTGTTTGCGACGCTTCATAGCATATTCAAAACCAACTTTCAAAATACGTTCTATTTCAGGACGAGTGTACATATTGGTATCATAAGCCTTATCATTATCCTGGTATTTTTCACCGAAATACATACCTCCGGTCAACTCACGGATACAGATAAAATCAGCGTTCTCTACCAATTCGGCACGCAACGGAGATTTATGCACCAGGCATTTGAAAGTCTGCACCGGACGGATATTGGCAAACAAACCCAGCTTTTTACGCATAGCCAGCAATCCTTGTTCGGGACGCACTTTGGCTGTCGGATCATTATCAAACTTAGGATCACCTACGGCCGAGAACAATACTGCATCTGCATTCTTACAAGCCTGATAAGTTGCTTCCGGAAACGGATCGCCTACTTTATCAATCGCATCTGCACCACAGATAGCATATTCATAACTAACTTTATGCCCAAACTTCTCGCAAACTGCGTTCATTACATCAACGCCCTGTACTGAGATTTCCGGTCCGATACCGTCACCGGCTAAAACTGCAATTTTAAAATCCATTTTATTTAGTGATTAATGGTTAGTGATCAGTGATTAATAGTTGGCGGTTAACGAAGCATGACAGTGCAGCTCATTAACCACTAACCATTAATCACTAACCATTATTATTAGTATTCATTTTCTATTATATTCAGCATCTTCATCGTAGCCTTGATAGCAGCCTCCGTCTGGTCGGCATCCAACCCACGGGTACGGAAAACCTTATCTTCAAAACTCCAAGTGATAACCGTCTGCACAAATGCATCGGTACGTCCTCCGGGAGGGATACTTACCGCATAGTTAGTCAACATTGGGAACTTACGTCCCAGCGTCACCTTATAAATCTTGCGCAAAGCACGTACAAAAGCATCATACTGACCGTCACCGCTTGAATTTTCTTCAAATTCCTTCCCGTTAATTTCTATTTTCACGGTTGCCATCGGTTTCAATCCGTGTGCCAGTGTCACAATGTAACTTTTCAATCTCACTCTTTCATTTACTACGCCATGTTTCAAGACATCAGAAACAATGTAAGGCAAATCTTCCTGAGTCACCAGTTCTTTCTTGTCACCCAGTTCGATGATGCGTTCCGTCACTTTGCGCATGGATTCTTCATCCAAGTCGAGTCCCAAGTCTTCCAGATTCTTACGGATATTTGCCTTGCCGCTGGTCTTGCCGAGAGCATACTCACGCTTACGTCCGAAACGCTCAGGCAACAAATCGTTGCAATAAAGATTGTTCTTGTTATCACCGTCGGCATGGACACCCGCCACCTGTGTAAAGACATTCTCGCCCACAATCGGCTTATTGGCAGGAATCACGATTCCCGAATAAGATTCCACCACACGGCTCACATCATTCAAGCGGCTTTCATCTATATTGGTCACCGCATTAAAATGATCTTTCAAAATAGCCTGCACACTGGCAAGCGGCGCATTTCCGGCACGCTCTCCCAATCCATTGATAGTAGTGTGAAGTCCTTTTACACCACTCAGCACAGCAGCAAGTACATTGCTCACAGCCAAGTCATAGTCATTATGCGCATGGAAATCAAAATGCGTATCGGGATAATGCTTCTTCATTTTCCGCATGAACTCAATCACCTGCAAAGGATTCAAGATGCCCAACGTATCGGGTAGCATATACCGCTTGATACTGGTACCCTTCAAACCATCCATCAACTGAAACACGTATTCGGGAGAATCCTTCATGCCGTTGCTCTAGTCTTCCAGATAGATATTGACAGCTATATCCAGCTCATCGGCATAATGCACTACATTTATAATATCTTCGATATGTTCCTCGGGACTTTTCTTCAACTGCTGTGTGCAATGTTTCAGCGAACCTTTGCACAACAGGTTTATCACCCTGCATCCCGTACGTTGTATCCAGTCTAAAGAAGTATGGCCATCTACAAAACCGAGAACTTCCACCTTGTGGAGCAAGTTCCGGCGGGCGGCCCAGTCACATATCATTTTAACAGCTTCAAATTCGCCGTCCGATACACGGGCCGAGGCAACCTCTACCCTGTCTACATTTAAATCTTCCAATAACAGTCGGGCAATCATCAATTTTTCATGGGGTACAAAAGATACTCCGCTGGTTTGTTCACCGTCGCGGAGTGTTGTGTCCATGATTTCTATCTTGACGCTTTTTCCCATGCTTCTATCTTGTCTTTGTTAGTCAACAAAAAGTCGATATCATCCAGCCCATTCATCAGGCAATGCTTCTTGTAACCGTTTATCTCAAAATGTTCGCTTTTGCCTGTGGCCTTGTTGGTGATAGTCTGCTCGGGCAGATTCACTTCCACTTCCATTTTGGGATCGGCAGAGATTGAATCAAACAGTTCTTTCAGGAAACCTTCGCTTACCACTACCGGCAGGACGAAGTTATTCAATTCATTATTCTTATGAATATCGGCAAAGAAGCTGGATACCACGACACGAAAACCATATCCGGCGATAGCCCAAGCGGCATGTTCGCGGCTGGAACCCGAACCGAAGTTCTTTCCGGCAACCAATATCTGTCCGCTATAAGTAGGATTGTTCAGCACAAAATCTTTATTCAGGGAGCCATCCGGATTGTAACGCCAGTCGCGGAACAAATTATCTCCGAAGAACTTTTCTTCGCGGGTAGTTGCCTTCAGGAAACGGGCAGGGATGATCTGGTCTGTATCCACATTCTCCAATGGGAGGGGCACACAAGTGCTTGTTATTATATTGAATTTCTGTTTCATTGTTCTATCATTTTACATTAACTCTCTGGGATCTGTAATCACACCGGTCACTGCTGCCGCTGCCGCTACCAGCGGACTGGCAAGCAAAGTACGTGCACCCGGTCCCTGACGACCTTCAAAATTACGGTTACTGGTAGATACCGAATACTTTCCGGCAGGAATCTTATCATCATTCATTGCCAGACAAGCCGAACAACCCGGCTGGCGGATAGCAAAGCCTGCTTCTTCCAATACCTTATCCAGTCCTTCCTCGCGAATCTGTGCATCTACCATCCATGAGCCCGGAACCAACCATGCAATGACATGATCTGCTTTCTTCTTACCCTTCACCAAAGAAGCAAAGGCACGGAAGTCTTCAATACGTCCATTGGTACAAGCACCCAGAAATACATAGTCTATTTTCTTTCCCAGGAGAGATTCACCCGGCTGGAAGCCCATATAGTCCAATGACTTCTTGAAAGACGCACTACCGTCACCGGCAGGAATATGTTCTGTAATTCCCATACCCATACCCGGATTTGTTCCATAAGTAATCATTGGTTCGATGTCGGCTGCATCATAATGCACCTCTTTATCAAATACGGCATCTTCATCACTCTTCAGTGTCTTCCAGTAAGCTACTGCCTTGTCCCAGTCGGCACCCTGCGGAGCATGTTCCCTACCTTTAATATATTCAAAAGTAACCTCGTCCGGAGCAACCATACCACCACGGGCTCCCATTTCGATACTCAGGTTACACAAAGTCAGACGCCCTTCCATAGACAGGCTGCAAACAGCCGAACCTGCATATTCTACAAAATATCCGGTAGCGCCACTGGTTGTCATTTTCGACATCATATACAGGGCCATATCTTTTGCAGTCACCCCTTTGCCCAGTTCACCGTCAATAGTGATACGCATGGTTTTGGGACGGGATTGCAAAATACATTGTGAAGCCAATACCATTTCCACTTCGCTGGTACCGATACCGAAAGCCACAGCTCCCATCGCACCGTGAGTAGAAGTGTGCGAGTCACCGCAAACAATGGTCATGCCCGGCAAAGTCAATCCTCTTTCGGGACCTACCACATGAATAATGCCGTTACGCTTATCCAGCATACCGAAATGCGTCAAACCGAAGTCGGCAGCATTCTTTGCCAATGTATCCACCTGAGTTTTGGAAATAGGATCTTCAATCGGTTTATCCTGATCGTGTGTCGGAGTATTGTGATCCGGCATACAGTAAACATGATCCGGACGGAAAACTTTTACTCCACGTTCACGCAATCCTGAGAAAGCCTGCGGACTGGTTACTTCATGACAATAAAGTCTGTCAATGTAAAGCTGGGTGGGTCCGTCCTCTACCTTCTGTACCACATGGGCATCCCAAATCTTATCAAATAATGTGTTAGCCATTTTTGTATTACGTATTTTTATCTTTTAAACTTGTTGATACAATCAATATATGCTTCTACGGATGCGGCGATAATATCGGTGTTGGCTCCAAAGCCATAATACATCTGTCCGTCATATTCCACCTGCATATGTACTTTACCCATATCGTCACTACCTTTGCTGATAGCCTGAATAGTAAATTCTTTCAGTACCATGTGGCGGTCGATGATTTTCTTCAAAGCGGAGATCGCTGCGTCTACCGGACCGTTTCCGCTTGCGGCAGCTTCAAAATGTTCGCCTGCAATATTCAGTCCCAGGCTGGCTACCGAACGCACACCCACTCCGCTGGTCACTTGCAGATAATCCAGTTTGATATGGTTGTTGACGCTTCTGTCGGCACCCGCCAATACCAGAATATCATCATCTGTAATATCTTTCTTCTTATCGGCCAGTTTCAAGAAATCCTCATATACTTTATCCAACTTATCCTGTTCCAGTTCCACGCCCAAGACATGAAGACGATGTTTCAAAGCGGCACGTCCGCTACGGGCAGTCAATACGATGGCATTATCGTCAATACCCACATCCTTTGGATCAATGATTTCATAAGTCTGTACATTCTTCAACACACCATCCTGATGGATACCTGATGAATGTGCAAAAGCGTTACGGCCTACGATTGCCTTATTAGGCTGAACCGGCATGTTCATCAAGCTGGAAACCATGCGGCTGGTTGGGTAAATCTTCTGGGTATTGATATTGGTCTCTATATCAATATCGTTATGGCATTTAATAATCATGGCAACTTCTTCCAATGAAGTGTTACCGGCACGCTCGCCGATACCGTTGATGGTAACTTCCACCTGGCGGGCGCCATTCAATACGCCGCTGATCGTGTTGGCTGTTGCCATACCCAGATCATTATGACAGTGGGTAGAGATGATGGCTCTGTCTATTCCATCCACATGTTCCATCAGATATTTAATTTTGCCACCATATTCTGCGGGCATACAGTAACCTGTGGTATCGGGAATATTCACTACCGTAGCACCTGCTTTAATCACAGCTTCCACTACACGAGCCAAATATTCATTGTCGGTACGGCCGGCATCTTCTGCATAAAATTCCACATCATCCACATAGCGGCGTGCATATTTCACAGCGGCTACTGCACGTTCTATGATTTCTTCACGAGTAGAGTTAAATTTATATTTGATATGAGAATCTGATGTTCCGATACCTGTATGGATACGTTTGTGCTTCGCAAATTTCAGGGCATCGGCAGCTACATCAATATCTTTCTCCACAGCACGGGTCAGCGCACAGATAGTAGGCCAAGCCACAGCCTTTGATATTTCAATCACTGAATTGAAGTCGCCCGGACTTGAAATAGGGAATCCGGCTTCAATCACATCTACTCCTAAAGCTTCCAACTGTTTTGCCACTTGAATCTTTTCTACTGTGTTCAACTGACATCCCGGAACCTGTTCACCATCACGAAGGGTGGTATCAAAAATAAATAATCTGTCGCTCATAAGTTACAATTTTATATTTTACTATTATTATATTCATAAAAAAAGCCTTTCACACAAGGAAGTGAGAAAGGCTTTCGTATATCATCATTCATACATACTTTTATGCACAACACTCACTTCCCGCTGACTTTGCCAGTAGAATAATAATGCCGCATAGCAAAATATGTATAAATCCTTGGTTCATTGTTTATCTCTTATTTTGTTTAAAACGATGCAAAGGTAGGGATTATTTTTTAAACACAAAATAAAATGAAAGTTTTTTAGATATATTTGCTACGATTTCTCATTTTATCATCCCATCTCAGTAACAAATCATTTTAATAATTATTCTCTTGCATACCCCGGATTTTGAGGCATATCCGGATTAAATGTAAATTGTTCCCTATCTATAGGCAAAATACATTTATAATAATCCCAATTCACTTCAGCAGGTGTATTCATCAAATGTTTTCCTCCGCTACGGTACATAGTTTTACCATTGCGTAACATATCGAAGAAACGATGCCCTTCCCCTACTAATTCTTTGCGCCGTTCATCAAGCACACGGTCTAAACTAAAATCTGCAATTTCAACCCAATTATTGGGGTTACCACGTTGCACAATGCGATTCAGATAGGCTAAAGCTTGAATTGCAACCTGTCCCCCCTGCTTTTGTCCTGCTTCGGCTGCAATCAAATATACCTCGGACAAACGAAGAACTGTATAATTATTTTCAAAGGAAGGAATATTATAAGCTTTTTCACCCGGATATTTCAGCAAAAAATCATAATACAGTCCGTCGCTGCTATTCTGATAGGAAGCTATTAATCCATTTCTTATATCATTCTGATCCTGTTGCATAAAGTGGGCAAAGTCCTCTGTCAGTGCTACAGCAGCATATCCCCACCAATGAAGCAAATAGGACAATCCATTACGCCCGGGATTATTACTTGGTGTATTAGCTATCTGAAATAGCGCCTCTGAACCAAATTTATTACTAAAATCAAATTGGCTTAAATAATTATCATGACTTGCCAAAGAATATAGTCCACTAGCCTCACAATCTTTAATCAACTGGTCAGCAATTTCAAAAGCTTCTTTATTCCTCTCACAATATAAATATACACGGGCCAATAAAGCACGAGCTGCATAAGCATTGATATGTCCGTCATTTTTGGCTGATGCTAACAAAGGAATGGCATCGTTCAACTGCTTAATAATGAAATCGTAACATTCTGCTACAGTATTTCGTTCAGGAAACTCATCATAGCCTATAGCATGATCTACGATGGGCACTCCCCATGAAGCACCATTATCTTTAGCATAAGGATAACCATAAAGACGTAACAGATCAAAATGACATAAAGCAACAATAGCCAGTGCCTGCCCTTTGTAGTTTTCAAGATCTTTTTGTGATGCATTCACTTCTCCATTATCAATAGCCGAGATAACATTATAAGCATTACGCACAGTATAATAAGGTCTGCCCCATAAGCCTCCGGAATTAGGTGCTGTAGCCGAATGTTCATAAGTGTAATAAGTATAAGAAGTCCTTCCGCTCGACCAAGACGTGGCTTGCATATCATCGCCCTTTACATCTCCATACAAGAACATGGAAGCGTTATAATAATAAGTATCAGCCATTAAAGAATACAAACCATCCACGGCAACTTTCACATCATTAAGAGTAGTAATAGCTTCGTCCGTTGTTATTTTATCAGATGGACCTTTATCCAGGAAACTATCTCCACAGGCTGTTGTCAAACAAGCCGTAACCAGTAATATTATAAAATTCTTTTTCATAATCCATGTTTTTTATTAAAATCCAATTTCCAATCCGAAAGAATATGTTTTCAGAGGAGGTATTTCATATCTCACTGTTCCCTGAAGTTCAGGGTCATATTGATCATATTTTGCCCAAGTAAGCAGATTAGTCCCTGAAAAATAAATCCGGGCCTTTGTAAATCCAAGCGCCTTTATCCATTTCTCTGGAGCATTGACTCCTAAAATAAGACTCTTCAAACGCAAATGGTCTGTACTATGTATTCCTCTTGACGAATGCCACCAACCACCAAACTCTTGTCCGGTTACATAGCGAGGAATATCCGTTATATCACCCGGTTTCTGCCAACGCCCTCTCAATTCCACACTTTTCTGTGTTAATGCAGAATAACCGTCATCTTGCAAATCCGGCATACCTGCGTCATAAGAATGCCCCCTAATGAATAAGATAAATTAAAATTCAAATCGACAAAACGATAGCGGAATGTATTAGACAAGTCTCCTGTCAACTTCGGATAAATATCAGCCAATGGTATGGATACAGCATCATTCGGATCATACACTTTTTCTCTGGAACGTACACCGTCTACTTCTTTATTAGAATAATACATTGGCTTTCCATTTTCAGGATCAACTCCGGCATACTCACGTAAATAGATAGTCCCCAAGGAATAACCTTCCTTTACCACATAATAACTGTTAGCGGGATATTGCGTAACATCAGCTAACTTAAGGATTTTATTTTTGTTGTGCGACATATTCAATGCAGTTGTCCATGTGAAATTAGAACGGTCAATATTAGTAGAACTGATCTCCAACTCGAAACCTCTATTTTGCATACGACCTATATTATCCGTGATACTGCCGAAACCTGTCACAGGGTTTACTTTCTTTGATAAAAGCAAATCCTTCGTCTTACGTGTATACCAGTCAAAAGAAACATTCACCCTATTAAACAAGAACAAGTCAAAACCCGCATTGAAAGCATAGTTCTTTTCCCACCTCAATTTATTATTGGCAAGGTTGGTTTCTACCATACCCGGCTCATCATTATAACTCCATGACATATCATACAGTCCATAATAAGAATACAAACCAGTAGGGATATTACCATTCACACCATAACTGACACGCACCTTTGCATCCGAAAGCCATGACGAACAGTTAGATAAAAACTTTTCCTGCGAGATTCTCCACGAACCAGAGAGAGCCCAAAAATTATCCCAACGATTGGATGGATCCAGACGTGAAGAGCCGTCTCGCCTG